>Ga0209380_10000200_pt1 | contig 40545 bp, 32 predicted proteins | sample HubBroMetageWFT6_FD_188347 | JGI IMG/M metagenome (GOLD analysis project Ga0209380, IMG submission 188347) | Warmed and freeze-thawed soil microbial communities from the Hubbard Brook experimental Forest, New Hampshire - Hubbard Brook CCASE Soil... | ecosystem: Environmental > Terrestrial >...
AATTCCCGGGCAAAATCGGCCTCGACATCAAACAGACAGCCACCGGCTTCCAGTTTTCCAAATCCGACGGAAAGCGCACACTCTTCACCGTCCAGGCCAGCGACGTCAAACAATTCAAACTCAACGGCAACGCTGAACTGCGCAACGTCAGCATCGTGCTTTATGGACGCGATTCCTCCCGTTTCGACCAGATCTCGGGTGACGAATTTGCCTACAACCAGAAGAGCGGCGATGTTATCGCCAAAGGCGACGTGCAAATCGACCTGGTTGCGAACCCGGCAGGCCTTGCAACCCCCGACCAAACCACGCCGAAAGAACTCAAGAACCCAATCCACCTGAAGACGCGCGACTTGGTTTTTAACAAGGAGACTGGGAACGCCTGGACGGATGCGCGGGTCGAATTTCGGACGCCCCAAGCCGAGGGCTGGGCCGTAGGCGTGAAATACACGGGCAAGGGCAACACGCTGACCCTATCGTCGCAAATTCATGTTGTATTGAATGGAACGACTGTTGCGAAGGCCGCGGTCATCGAGGCGAACCATGGCGTCATCACCAACGACCCCCGTGAGATTGTGCTCGACCATCCTCATCTCAGCCGCGCGGACGGAACCGTGCAGTCGGATCAGGCGGTGTTTTACCTGGGTTCCGAGAATCAGGTGGAGAGAGTTTTGGCCACCGGAAACGTCACTACAGAAACGCGAACGCAGAGCGCGAAGCCTCAAAGTGTAGCCCTGAACCGGCATGCAGCGGCCCCGTCCGAACCAAGACAAGCGTCAGAAATGCGCACTCGCGCGGACCAGGCGGAGTTCCTGCTCGAAGGAAAGAAAAACTTGCTCCGCTCCGCAACCATGATCGGCAACGTTCACCTCGACCAAACTGGACTGCAACCCATGCAAGGCCAAGCTGGCCGCGTCATTCTCGACTTCGCCAACCAGAACAAGCTTCAGAAAGTTCACGCCCTCGATGGAGTGCGGCTGACCCAGAATGCGGCCGCCGAAAACAAGCCACCGGCAAAAGGTCCGGCATCCGGCCCGCAGGATTTCGAACTCACCGCCCCGATCGTCGACTTCACAGTTGCGCAGGGACACATTTTGAAGTACGCCGTCACCTCCGGCGCGGCCCAGATTACGATTGCGCAAGCGCAACCAACCAGCCAACGCTCATCGCAATCTACGACGCCACAGCGCACCATTGTCACTGCAGGCAAGTTCGAAGCTCAGTTCGCATCCTCCGACGGGCAAAACCGTCTGGCAAGCGTTCACGGCGCACCGGACGCTCGCATCGTCAGCGCCACTCCGGGCCAGCCCGACCGCGTCAGCACCAGCGACGCCGTCGACGCCGCATTCCTGCCGCAGGGCGGCATCGACTCCATCACTCAGCAAGGCAACCTCACCTATACCGACGGCCTCGAGCCCGAAAAGCGCATGCAAGCCTGGGCAGACTCCGCTCGCTATACCCCTGCGGACCAGATGCTCGTTCTCACTGGAAATCCTCGCGTAGTCAACGGCGGCATGGCCACGACGGCCAATACGATGCGCATCAACCGCGCGACCGGCGATGCTCTGGCCCAAGACGACGTCAAGAGCACTTACAGCGAACTGAAGGAGCAACCGGATGGCGCTCTTCTGGCGTCTTCCTCGCCGATTCATGTCACTGCTCGCAGCATGACTGCCCACAACAATCCCGGCACAGCCCTTTACACAGGAAATGCCCGTCTCTGGCAGGACGCCAACATCATCGAGGCCCCCACGATCCAGTTCGACCGAGAACGCCGATCCGTCACCGCCCAAGGCACGCCAAGCCAGCCCGTAAAAACGATTCTGGTTCAGGGTGAGAAAGTTCAGGCCGAAAAGACCTCGCACGACGCGAGCCTCGAAAAAACTGCAAAACCTGCAAATACAATCCGAAAAGGAGTGAGCAACGGTGCTTCGCCGTCCCGATTGACTCCAATTTCAATTACAGCGCCAAAGCTCACATACGCTGATTCCGAGCGCCGAATCCACTATGAAGGCAGCGTCGACGTTAAGGGTTCCGAGTTTACCGCCTCCGCCAAGACCGTCGACGCGTATCTGTTGCCCCGCAGTCAAACCTCAAACAATCAGGGGTTTGCGGGTCCCGGACAACTTGATCGCATGGTCGCCCAAGACGACGTTGTGATCCAACAACCAAAGCGCCGGGCCGAAGGACAGAAGCTGGTTTACACTGCTTCCGACGACAAGTTCGTCCTCACCGGCGGACCGCCCAGCATTTTTGATGCCGAACAAGGCAGGATTACCGGGGTTTCGTTGACTTTCTTTAGACGCGATGATAGGGTGCTCGTAGAAGGCGGGGCAAGCGCTCCTGTGGTAACTCAGACGCGAGTGGCACGATAAATGCGTACTCTGGCCACCGAAGAAATTGGCAAATCGTATCGTGGCCGCCGCGTTGTAAATGGTGTCAGCCTGACGGTCGAGCAGGGCGAAGTCGTTGGACTTCTTGGCCCTAACGGCGCAGGCAAGACCACCACATTTTACGCAATTGTTGGCCTGATCCCTCCCGATACTGGCCGAGTGTTGTACGACGGTCAGGACATCACCGACGTTCCGATGTATTTAAGGGCTCGTCAGTATGGCATTAGTTATCTCCCGCAAGAAGCTTCGGTCTTTCGCAAACTGACGGTAGAAGAGAACATCCTCGCGGTCTTGGAGGCTCAGCCGATGTCCTGGCACGAGCGCCGGGAGAAGATGGAAAAGTTTATTGACGAGTTGGGACTTGAGCACATCCGCCAGAACCGCGGATATGCCCTGTCGGGAGGAGAGCGCCGGCGCGTGGAAATTGCCCGTTGCCTGTGCATCAATCCCACTTTCATTTTGCTGGACGAACCGTTTTCAGGAATTGATCCCATTGCCGTACTCGACTTGCAGAAGATCATCAGCAGCTTGCGCGCGAGCGGCATAGGAGTCCTGATCACGGATCACAACGTGCGCGAAACGCTTTCGGTGACCGACCGGGCCTATATCATCGACGACGGCAGAATCTTCCGTCATGGCCAGCCGGGACAGTTAGCAGGCGATCCGGAAGTGCGCCGCGTGTACTTGGGCGAGACCTTCTCGCTAGTGTGAGCAAAGAGGGTTTCAAAGTTTCAAGTTTCAGAGTTTCAAGCAAACTCGCGAGACTCGAACTTGAAACGCGAAACTTGAAACTATGGTGTTGCTACAGCACAAACTCAGCGTAAAGCTCTCGCAGCGCCAGATCCTTACCCCGGGCCTGGTGCAAATGGTTTCCGTCCTCGCGCTCAACAAGCTTGAGCTCAAGGACATGATCAACGCTGAGATGGTCGAGAACCCGGTTCTCGAGGAACTGGAAGATTCCGTTCCGTTGCTCGACGAAGTTGGCAAAAAGGAAGAAGATCGCGAGCGGGCCGCCGCCGCCAGTAACGAAGAAAATCCCCTCTCCGCCGTCGAAAAGAAAGATCCGTTCGAAGAGATCGATTTCGGTTCGTTTTTTCAGGATTATCTCGACCCCGGCTACCGTACTCACAGCGAGATGGAGGACATCGAGCGTCCGTCGTTCGAGAATTTTCTCTCCAAGCCGACCAATCTCACTGACCACTTGGCCTGGCAGTTGGGCGCGCTTAGCCTTCGCCGCGAAGTCCGCGAAGCTGCTGACTTGATCATCGGCAATTTGAACGAAGACGGATATCTGATCGCCAGCGACGACGAGCTGCTTGGCGTCGCGCCCGCCGCTTCTCCGGAAACCGACGCGGCCACCGCAAAGAACATCGTCAATGAGGCGCAAGCCCTGGGTTTAGCCGATGTCGAAGTTCCCGCCGCGGCCGACACCGACCGAGAGCTAGCTCCGGATGCGAAAGAATTGTCCGCCGTCGGAGGAATCTCTAACGCAGAACCGATTGAATCTGACTCCGTAGACACCGATAACGAAATCGACGCCGGCGCCGCGGAAATCCCCGATGTCGCCTATAGTGATCGCGAAGGGTCCGCGCCCGCTCCTGAGCCGCACCCCCAGGCTTCTTTCTCTTCGCGCTCAGCCGATTCCGCCGCCGCAGTCGCCCGCGCGCCCGAGCCCGCAACGACTCCCGCCCCGGCCTACAAGCCAGGATTCTATGCCGCTGATCTGCAGGAAGCTTTGGAGATCGTGCGTCAACTCGATCCCCCGGGCGTCGCCTGCCGCGACCTCCGCGGATGCCTGCTTTGCCAGCTTCGTCATCACCAGGCACAACTGGCTTTGCACAAGAACGGCAACGGCACCGAGCAAGTTCTGAAAGACGCCACGGCCGTCGTCGATCAGCATCTCCGCGGACTTCAGAACAAGCAACACAAAGAGATTGCCAAAGCCATCGGCCGTCCTATCGAGGCCGTGCAGGCGGCGCTCGACTATATCCGCACACTCGATCCGCGACCCGGTCTGCGTTATAACAAAGTCCAGGCCCGCCTCATCGAGCCCGACGTTGCTTTCGTCAAGCATGGCGACGAGTGGCTGGTCATCATGAACGACGAAGACCTGCCGCAGCTTCGCCTGAATCCCGCCTACAAGAAACTGGTCACCCGCGACGGCACCAACGAAAAAAGCACCCGCGACTACGTCAAAGAGCGCTACAAGAGCGCCATCCAGCTCATTAAGAACATCGAGCAGCGTAAGCAGACCATCACCAAGGTCTGCTACTGCATCGTTGCTCGTCAGCAGGACTTTCTCGAACGAGGCATCGATCAACTCAAACCCATGATGATCAAGGAGGTAGCCGAAGAAATCGGCGTGCATCCTTCCACCGTTAGCCGTGCCGTGGCCAACAAATATGCCCACACACCGCAAGGCGTATTCGAGCTGCGATACTTCTTCAGCGAGAGCGTCCAGGGTCCCGAGGGCGGCGGCACATCGTTGCTGATCCTCAAGCGTCGGGTCAAGAAGCTCATCGAGGAAGAAGACCCCAGCCGCCCGTTGACCGACGAACAGATCACCAGAATCCTGCAATCGCAAGGCATCCAGGTTACCCGCCGCACGGTAGCCAAATACCGCGAAGACATGCGCATCCCCAGCACGCACCAACGCCGGGTAAAAAAATAACGGGAAGGGCGCGCCCCAAGACGTGCCGAGCTTGTGCGATCTGCGGAACCGGAGGTTGCATGAAAACCATTGTGCGTGACTCTGCGCTCTTGATTGAGGTTGCTGCCTTCGCCGCCGGATATCGACTGGCTCAGGAACCGTCCCTAGACAAACACGTAAAAGACATCAGGGCCGAACCAACCGAGGATGTGATATTCGCGAACCCCCTGTGCCGGCAAGCGAATGCGGCCCGCTACCATACCATCGATCGACGCGTGAATTCTGCAACCGCTGGAAGCGGATCTATCCGCGCTTATCGAGAACAGTGACGAGGTGATTCTGGCTAGTGTTTTCAGGAATAACGTCCCGGCAGTCTCTCCTCCCGGTAAACAGGCCATGAGCTATTACGACGTGACCGTATTGCCCACCTGGAAAGGCCCGCATAAGGTCGGTGACCTTCTCACCTTTGCCCTGCCCGGGGGAGCTGTCCGCTGCGGCATGCTTCCCCCGGAGTACGGCCCGGATGATTCTGCAGCGGTTCCACCGAACTTCGACCGGGGAGAGCCGTACGTGCTGCTCCTGCATGAGTCGCGGGGCGATCAGACACAGGTCACGCCGGGGCTCAGACGCGGGGGAGGCGACGGTACGCCGGGGCTGTTGGCACTTCCCGCTACGTGCGACTATCGCGATAAATACGACAGAGAGCGCCCTACAGACTGCTCAGCCGTGTTTTCTGGCGGCGGGGCGAACTGTATTGCCGCTTTGGACCAAAGCCAGGAAACGGTGAAGGTCCGATACCGCCTCGATCCGCTCAAAACGAAGTACGATGGGATGCCGGTTCCTGATTTCCTGAAGGAGGTTCAGTCAGTGCGAATTCGCTAGGTTACGCTGTGCAGGCCACCAGTACGCCGTAACGAAGGATTAAATTGTTTTTGGCTTTTTGCAGAAGAACCGTTTTTCTGGTAAATGCGGTGCCCGATTTGACTCGTAGCACGTATTCTTAGGAGGGGCGCTCATGAACGTGGAATACACTGGCAGGCATTACGTAGTTACTTCCATCATCCGCAAAGAAGTAGAAACCGGTCTCACCAAAATCCGCAAAATTCTGGGTGACCGTTTTGAAACCAAGGTCATCCTCTCCGTAGAAAAGCACCGTAACACAGCCGAAATTACGATCAGCCCCCGCAACGGCCTGCTCGTCGGCCTAGCTCAAGCCAAGGACATGTCCATTGCCGTGAACGAGGCTCTCGATCACCTCGAGAAGCAGGCGGTGAAATATAAAACGCGTTGGCAGTCGAAGAAACGTTCGGCCCGTAAGAACGAAGAAACCAAGAAGTGGAATGGCCACTCGACGGCCCCCGATCAGAATGATTTGCAGACCGTAATCGGCCTCTCGGAAAAGACAGCCGTCCCCGTCATGGTCCACAGGTATCCTGCCGTGGCCAAGACCACCGAGGTCCACCTGGTCCGCTCGGAGGACGCGGTAGCCATGCGCCCCATGACCCTCGAAGAGGCCATCAAAGAAGCCCACTTCAAAGACCGCGACGTCTTCGTCTTCCGCGACAAGAAAGGCAAAGTCATGATCCTCCACCGCACCCGCGACGGCAAAATGGAGCTGATCGAAGCCCCATAGAAGCAACTTTGATACATGTGGGGACAGCCGCGCTCGGTTGTCCGGCGGCCCAGGTATATCGGGCCGAAATTTCAGACTTTCGGTTGCCCCGCCGTGTCTCTCCGGTTTTTCTTGGAGAGACACGGCGGGGATTTTGATCTTGCCGTGCTACAGAGGCACGCATAGCTAACGTGCCTGTTTCGCGAAGGATCTCGGACCACGACAATCCGATCCGAACCCATTCCGAACTTCCGCTTCTTTCGACAAAGCCGCTCGCGCAGCGTATGATCCTCCCGCCGTTTCTTTCCAAACAGAACTCAGGAGATCATCATGAAGCAGTTCGTTCGCCTCGCTGCATTCCTGTTGTTACTTGCGCCCGCCGGATTCGCGCAGGAACACTACACCGAAGGGCCCATCTGGCGCATTCAGTTGATTCGCGTCAAGCCCACGCAAATGGACGCCTACCTCACCAGCCTCCGCCAGTCCACCAAACCTCTGATCGAAGAAGAAAAGCGTCAGGGCGTGATCATGGACTACAAAGTGTTCCTGAAAGAAACCAAGAACAGTCCGGAAGATTGGGACATTTGCGTCGCCGTTCAGTACAAGAATCACGCAGCGATGGATGGCCTTGCCGCAAAAGCCGAAGCCGCCCGAGACAAAATCATGGGAAAACAGGCCGCGCAGCAACTTGGCGAAAAACGCGCCGAGATCCGCGAAATCATCAGCTCAGAACTCCTCCAGGAAATTTTCTTGAAGTGAGTGCGTCTGTGGGGCGGGCGTCCTCGCCCGCCTTTGCCGAGGGTGCAGTTTTCGCGCTTTCGAAAACTGGGCTCATCTCAAGCAATTGCCTTTCAACGCCAAACACCTCGAAATCCTGGGAATTTTCCACCACTCCGTTGTGACATCGAACCTTGCCTCAGCAAGCTACATTGGGCGATCATCGTCGAGGCCGTGACCGTAGGGCGGGACGGGGGGTACCTCATCATTCACCCTCCCACTCGTCAAATGAGACCTCTGAGGTTTTTCGACAGAGATTTTTCTGCGCGAAAATCCCGAGCCTAGCTCCTCAAAAATCTCACTGCTGATACGTTTCAACAGCGCCGAATAGCATGCTAGAATTCGCCCGCCGAGGCACAATGTTCCCCATGACTGCTCGCTTCCAAACCACCGCATTCTTGATTCTCTGCATCGTTGTCAGCCTTCCCGGTTTCATCCACGCGCAATCTCCGTCCAAGCTCTCCGTGCACTGGGAAGAACTCACCGCCTCCGACTTCCGGGAAGGCATCCATCGCTCGCTGGGAACCTGCCTGCTTCCATTCGGAATTCTGGAAAAGCACGGACCGCATTTGCCCCTGGGCACCGATCTGCTCGACGTCCGTTATGCCGCGCTCCACGCCGCCGAACAAGAGTACGCGGTGGTTTTCCCCGAATATTATTTCGGCCAAATCGCCGAGGCACGCCACGAGCCTGGAACCATGGCCTACAGCCGCACCCTGCAACTGTCTCTGCTGCAAGAAACCACCGACGAGATGGCACGCAACGGCTGCAAGAAAGTCCTGATCGTCAATGGTCACGGCGGCAACGACAGCTTGCTCCCGTATTTCGCACAGACGCAACTCGATAAGCCCCACGATTACGTGGTCTATGTCTTCGACGAGCGCACGCCCCAGCAAGGTGGTCCAGCAAGGAAGACCAAGATTGATATGCACGCCGGCGAAAGCGAAACTTCCAAGATGATGATCTCGCACCCCGAGCTCGTGCATCAGGATCGCGCTGCAAACGAGTCTGGCGCAGACCAAGCCCGCCAGAAAGTTCCTCAGGGCGTGTACACCGGAATCTGGTGGTACACCCGTTTCCCCAACCACTATTCAGGAGATGGATCCGTCGCGACCAAAGAACTCGGGGAATTCCAGATGAAGTGGTGGATTGATTCGGTGGTGAAGGCGATCCAAGCCGTGAAAGGCGACGACGTAAGCCTCAAATTGCAAAAAGAGTTCTACGAAAAGAGCACCCACCCGCTAGACACGCAGCCTTGAGTAACGCCGCCGTCTCGCCCGCCGCTCCGGCAGCCAAGACGTCAACTGGCTTATTGGCACGATAACTCCGCCACAAAGAGGTTGGGCCTATGAACTCCCGATCAGCACGCCCGTGATGAAGACCAGCACACCGCCCAGACCAACCTGCAGCGCCGCTGTCACCCAGGGCGTGTCCATGTAACGCCGGCGAATCCAGGTGATGACGCCGAGCTCCGCCACTACCACCGCACCCGCGGCCCACAGCGCCGCGCGGAAATCCTTAATCAGAAACGGCAGCGTGTGGCCGATGCCGCCAAGCGCGGTCATCGCCCCGCAAATTACGCCACGAACCCACGGATGTCCTCGGCCCGTAAGGCTGCCGTCATCCGACAGCGCTTCCGCAAATCCCATGCTGATGCCCGCGCCTGCCGACGCGGCCAACCCCACCAGAAATGCGTCCCAGCTTTTATGGGTAGCGAAGGCAGCCGCAAAAACGGGAGCCAGCGTCGAGACGGACCCATCCATCAATCCAGCCAAGCCAGGCTGCACGATCTGCAAAACGAATAGCCGGCGCTGGGCGACCTCTTCGTCGGCCTTCACGTTCGCGGGCAGTTTTTGCTTGTCAAGTTCCTGGGCGCGATTTTCATGTTCGCGTTCTTCGTTGGCCAGATCGTCGAGCAGTTGCCGGATGCTTGCGTCCTGAGTGCGCACCGCCGCCTTTTCGTAGAAGCGGCGTGTCTCGACTTCCATGGTGCTGGCTTCCTTGCGCACAGCTTCAATGCGCAGAGGGCGCACCAGCCATAGTGCAGGACGATTGACAAAGCCGCGCACATCCTGCCGCCGGATGAGCGGTATGTGCTCGCCGAATTTTTTCTGGAAGAGTTCGAGCAGGCGACGCCGGTGTCCCGACTCCTCTTCGCGCATGCCGTCAAACATTGACGCTGTGGCGGGATAGTCCTGGCGCAAGCCTTCGGCAAAATCGGCATAGACGCGTTCGTCTTCTTCTTCCAGACCAATGGCAAGGGCAAGTACTTCGCGTTCCGTAAGCTCTTCGAACTTTTTCATCTCGCCATAGCTTACCTGTCCGTCTGGTGCGGAGACAATCTGGATTTCCCGATTTCTCGTCGGCATTTCCGCGAGAGGGAAGCGAGAAACCCGGAATCTCGCTTTGCAATCCGCAACGCAAAGCGAGGATCGGCGTTGGATGCTACTATCCAGTTCATGAAGCCCCGCAGGTCGTCTGGCCAGGCACGAAAAAAGTCGAAGAGCGGAACCACGAAATCCTCCCGCGCTGCCAGGCAGCACTCTGCGGAACTGGTCATCATCACCGGCATGAGCGGTTCGGGCAAGGCTTCGGTGTTGAAGGCTTTTGAAGATTTGGGATACTACTGCGTCGATAACCTGCCGGTCCAGCTTATTCCGCAGTTTGCAGACTTGGCCGTGCAGTCGAGCGAGATTCGCCGCACCGCCCTTGTCGTCGACGTCCGCGAGGGTTCCAAACTTGAGCAACTTCCAAAAATCTTGAAATCAGTTGGGCGCTTGATTCCGACCAAGGTCGTGTTTCTGGAAGCCTCCGACTCGGTCCTGATGCGCCGGTTTAGTGAGACCCGCCGCCCGCATCCGCTGGGCACAGATTCTCCGGTTAAATCAGCCCTCAAAACCGAACGCCGTCACTTGAGCGCCATTCGAGCGGTAGCCGATTTCGTCATCGACACTTCGAAGTTCAACGTGCACGAACTCCGCGCTCACATCACCGAGCGTTTTAAGGAACAGGCCTCGGAAAAATCCATTCTGGTTTCCTGTGTGAGTTTCGGATTCCGTCAGGGAGTTCCTGAGGACGCCGATCTGGTCTTCGATGTACGCTTCCTCCCCAACCCGCATTTCGTCCCCGAGTTTCGGCCGCTGACAGGTCTTGATCCGCGCGTCGCCAAGTACATTCGTTCGTTCCCGCAAAGCCGGGAGTTCATCTCGCGTATCTCCGACCTGCTCGTGTACTTGCTGCCACACTACATCCATGAGGGCAAGAGCTACTTAACGATCGCTTTCGGTTGCACTGGGGGACAGCATCGCTCGGTCATGATCGCCGAAGAAGTCGGCAAACACCTTCGGCGCGCTGGATATCACGTAAAATTCGCGCACCGCGACATCCCCAAGTAGCAGGCAGCGCCTCATGCTCACGCCTCCCTATCCACTTCACCCCGCGCCCCTGCAGCGGAGTTGGCTCGAACGGCATCCGCGCTGGAAGATTCCGCTTGGCGGCCTGACTCTGTTTTTCCTGATGGGGATATTTGCTGGCACTCTGATCACGATCATCACGATGTCATTCCACGGGAGCGACGTCTACAAACAGGCACTGGCCAAAGCCGCGGATAGCCCGCAGGTGCGCGAGCAAATTGGAGAGCCGATAAAGCCGGCGTGGCTTATTTCCGGTCAGCTGAATTCGGCCGGCAGTAGCGGCAGCGCAAATCTCTCGATTCCCATATCCGGCCCGCATGGCAAGGGCGTGATTCGCGCCGTGGCCTATAAGACCGGTGGCGTTTGGCGGTTCAAGTCGCTCGAGGTGAGTGTAGATGGCCAGTCCGCAACCATCGATCTGCTGTCGGTCGTGGCTTCCTTGGAACGGGACTTTTGAGCCGCAAGGAAAGGCTGTTTTTGAGCGCCCGGTAACCGAAAGCGTCATTCCTCGAGCGCACGACTCAAGTAGAATATGGTCTTGCACTCCATGTCCATTCGACGGGCAGCACGCGCTTGCGGCCACCCCGCTGGAGTTCTATGGGGCAACTGACGCGGCTGATCCGGTATGCGCTTCCGTACTGGTGGCAGATTCTGTCGTCCGTTGTGCTCATGGCCGCAGTCGGCGGGCTCGACGCTTTCAAGTATCTGCTCGTCCGACCCGTGTTTGATCGCGTGCTCAATCCTGCGACCGGATCGCAGAATATTCAGCTTTTTGTAATTCCCGGCACCCGGCACCCCGTTTACCTCCAGCAATTCGTGCCCGCGCATTTCACCAATGCCTGGAACATCGTCGCCTTTGCCCTGGTTGCGTCCACGATTCTCAAGGGAATTTGCGACTACTCGGGCACGTATTTGGTGAATCACGCAGGTTTTGGCATGATCACCGACCTGCGCGACGATCTCTACACTGCGTTGCTGCGCCGCTCGGCAGCGTTTTTTTCGAAACACACTACGGGAACGTTGCTCTCCACCATCATCAACGACATCGAGCGGGTTCAATACGCCATGTCGACCGTGTTATCGGAACTCCTGCAGCAGTTTTTCACTTTTGTTTCGGTGGCAATCGTGGTGGTGATCCTGGGCGGAAGTCTTTCCTGGGTTTTGCTGTTGTTCGTCCCGGTGATTGTTTTCTCGTCGCGCAAGATCGGTTCGCGCGTACGGCACACCACGCGGCACGGCCAGGACAAGCTGGCCGAGATTCAGAATATTCTGCACGAAACCATTACCGGCAACCGCATCGTGAAGGCGTTTAACACGGAAGATTGGGAGACGTCCAGATTCCGCAAGGCAGCGCGTCGCCTTTTCCGCGCGAATCTCCGTTCGGTGGCAGCCACGGCGATCAGTTCTCCGTTGATGGACGTGCTTGGAGTCGTCGGGATCGCTCTACTGATCCTGATCGGCCGCGGCCGGATCGTGCACAATCAAATGACCCCCGGCGTGTTTGTCGCATTTATCACCGCCGTCTTCAGTCTCTACAATCCAGTCCGCAAGTTCGCTCTTTTTTACAACAACTTTCAGCAGGCACTGGGAGCGTCGTCGGAGATCTTCAAGTTCATGGATCTTGAAGATGATGTGCGCGAAAAGCCGCGCGCCAAGAGTTTGCCCAAATTCTCCGGGAGTGTTCGCTTCGAGCACGTCAGCTTCGCTTACGCGCACGACGGAGAACTGCGACATGACGTTCTGCACGATATCAATCTGGAAGTCCGGCGCGGCGAGATCCTGGCGGTTGTCGGCTCCAGCGGTGCCGGAAAAAGCACGCTGGTGCACCTGATTCCGCGCTTCTTTGATGTTACTGATGGACGCCTGTTGATCGATAATCTCGACGTGCGCGATGTCACTCTGGCTTCGCTGAGGGCTCAGGTCGGCATCGTTACACAGGAGACCGTGCTGTTTAACGATACCGTGCGCAACAACATTGCGTATGGCCAGCCGAATGTCGCGCAGAAGGAGGTCGAGGCGGCGGCCCGCGCCGCGCTGGCGCACGATTTTATTGTGGCCCTTTCGGCGGGTTACGATACTGTGATCGGAGAGCGGGGTGTGCGCCTTTCTGGAGGAGAGCGCCAGCGACTGGCGATCGCGCGGGCGCTGCTCAAGAATGCACCTGTTCTTATTCTGGATGAGGCGACGTCAGCCCTCGACAGTGAATCCGAAGCTCTGGTGCAGTCCGCCCTGCACAACTTGATGAGCGGCCGCACCGTGTTTGTGATCGCGCACCGGCTGTCGACGGTGCGCCGGGCGGATCGTATCGTGGTGATTGAGAATGGCACGATCGCCGATGTCGGCCGTCATGAAGAGTTGATGAAGAAGCTAGGCACGTACCGGCGTCTTTATGAGTTGCAATTTGCCAACGCAGATTCGCCGAGAGTAGTCGCGGAAACTTGAGACGGCCCCTATGCCCATACGCTCGATGACAGGGTTTGCGCAGGTCAGAGGCGAAATCGAGCCCCAGAACGGCGCCAGCGCATCCGCCCCCGGTACAGGGCAGTCCAATGGGCGGCTGGCTTTCGCACTTTCGTTGAAGTCGGTCAACCACCGTTTCCTGGATTTACATTTCCGGCTGCCTTCGGGCACCGATTCGCTGGAAATGCAACTTCGCCGCCTCCTGAAGGAAAAGATGTGCCGAGGCCACGTCGAAGTCTCACTCAGCCTGGAGCGCACAAGCAGTGAGGCGTTCTCGGTCAACCGCGAGATTGTGGGCGGATATATTGCGGCGTTCCGCGCCGCAGCCGCCGAATTTTCCCTCGCAGCCGTGCCCGACCTCAACGCCATTCTGCGCATTCCGGGGGCGCTCGACTCGGCCAATGACAGTGCGGAGGGTGAGATTGAGTCGGCCGTCATGGCGAAGGTGGGCGAGGCTCTGGATCGCCTCAATCAGATGCGCGAGGAAGAAGGCCGCGGCATTGCTCGTGAACTGCGTGAACGAATGGTCCACCTGGCGGAGGCGAGCAAGAGTGTGCAGCAACACCGCCGTGCCGTGCTGCAGAACTATGGCGAGAGATTACAATCCCGGCTTCAGGAACTGCTGGGCGCGACCGTCGATAAGGAACGGGTCCTGCAGGAGGCCGCGCTGCTGGTCGACCGCAGCGACATTCAGGAAGAAATCGTACGCCTCGAGACGCATGTGCAACATTTCCTGGGACTGCTCGAAGCGGGCGGCGAGATCGGGAAGAAGCTCGACTTCCTGCTGCAGGAGATGAATCGCGAAGCCAACACTTTACTTTCGAAGACATCGGGGCTCGCGGGCGAAGCGCTGAAGATTACGGAGGCAGGCTTGGCCATGAAGGCAGAAATCGAAAAGTCGCGCGAGCAGGTGCAAAACCTGGAATGAACGCAACCAACAGGCCCCTCATCTACATCATCTCGGCGCCGTCCGGCTCGGGGAAGTCGACCTTGGTCAACGAGTTGCTGAAGCTGGTTCCGAATCTCAATTTCTCGATTTCTTACACCACGCGCGCTTTGCGGGGCAGCGAGCAAAACGGCAAGCAATACCATTTCGTTTCAAGCGACGAATTTGAGCGAATGATTGCTGCCGACGAATTCCTGGAGTACGCCAACTTTGACGGGAATTACTACGGCACCTCTCGGCAGTTTCTGAAGGACGCCGGGAAGAAGGGACACGACCTTCTTCTCGATATTGATGTGCAGGGCGCCGAGCAAATCAAGCAAAAGTTGACGGATGCGGTCAGCATCTTCGTGTTGCCTCCGGACCGCCAGACCCTGGAATCGCGCCTGCGCAAACGCAGCGAGGACGCGGAAGAGGTGATTGCGCGTCGATTGCTGGCGGCCAGCCGAGAAATTGAGAACTATAACAAGTACGACTACATTTTGATCAATGACGATCTTGAAGAATCGATCGACAGCCTGCGGGCGATCGTGCGGTCGGAACGCTTGCGGCGCTCCGGGCAACCTCTTTCCGCAGAAGAGAAAAAAATTGTAGAACAGGGGGACCGTCACCGTTTGGCGAATGTCCGGGACCGGGTGGGACCGATCCTTGCTTCCTTCGGCGATACCATGCCTCCGGCACGGCTTTAGATTTCGCGGTATTATTTCAAGGACGCCGGAAAAGGGGCGTCGGAAGCCGTGAGTAGATAAAGCGGGACAAGCCTGAAAGTTGGTCGTGTTCTGTGGAACGCTTTGTTCGACGTTCGGCATACATTCAATCGAACTTGATGTAAGGGAGAGTCCCAATGAAGTTGATCGAAGGCTTTGACAGCAACTACCGATACATCCTGGTGGCAGCACGACGAGCGCGGCAACTGCAGTCGGGGGCACCGCCAGTGGTCGACACAAACTCTCGCAAGCCATGCCGCATTGCGCAGGATGAAATCCGTGCGGGCAAGGTGAAGTGGGAGATTCCGGAAACCCGCTCCGCCGCCGAGCAAGCGGGAGAGGCGCTGGATAAGGCGCTTGGCCAGGACTGACGGAATTTTTGATTTCGTGATCGCTGATTGTTGATTGCGGCAGCCGCGGTTCAACGCCGTGAATCAACAATCCAGAATCCATGAAAATCGCTCTTGGCGTCACCGGAGGAATCGCGGCGTACAAGGCGGCGGAAATTGTCCGCCTGCTGCAGGATCGCGGTATTCGCGTGCAAGTCGTGATGACGCGCGCCGCCCAGGAGTTCCTACGTCCCCTCACCTTCGCCGCGCTCTCTGGAGAAAAAGTCATTACCGGTATGTTCGCGCCGGGCGATGGACATGAGCCCAACATCGACTCCGCGATCGAGCACATTGCGGTCGCTCAGTCCATCGATGGGCTCGTGGTCGCGCCTGCGACGGCTGACGTTCTGGCCCACTTCGCTCAGGGAATCGCCAGCGACTTTCTGACAACACTTTACCTCGCCACCACAGCGCCGGTAGTCGTGGCGCCTGCGATGAACGTGAACATGTGGAATCATCCGGCCACGCAGGCGAACCTGCAGGTGCTGCGGCAGCGCGGCGTGAAAATTGTCGAGCCTGGCGCCGGCTACCTGGCTTGCGGAATGACCGGTCCGGGGCGGCTCGCAGAAAACGAAGCCATCGTTACGGCGGTGATGGAGGCGCTTGGCGCGTCTCAGGATTTTAGTGGTGAGACCGTGCTGATCACCGCCGGCCCGACCCGCGAGAAGATCGATCCCGTTCGGTATCTTACGAACCGATCGAGTGGGCGCATGGGCTATGCTCTTGCCGAAGCCGCGCTGCGCCGCGGCGGGCGCGTTCTTCTGGTGAGTGGGCCGACCGCGCTCACCTCACCCGGCGCCGCCGAATTGACTCGAGTCGAGTCGACCGAAGAAATGCGGAACGCCGTGCTCAAACTGCTTCCCCAGGCGAGCGTCGTGATCAAAACCGCCGCGGTTTCTGACTATAGGCCGAAGGCAGAGGCGGGCCAGAAGATGAAGCGCAAGGGAGCGATGACGCTCGAACTTGAGGCCACGCCTGATATTCTGAAAGAACTCTCGCTCAAGAAAGAAGCACAGATCGTTGTCGGCTTCGCCGCCGAAACGGAAAATGTTCTCGAGAATGCGCGTCAAAAATTGGTATCGAAGAATCTTGACGCCATCGTCGTCAACGATGTTTCCCGCGAAGGTGTAGGTTTTGATTCGGACCGAAACGCTGTCACCATCCTCACCCGCGACGACGTCGTGGAGGTTCCCGAAACCACGAAGTGGGAGGTTGCCCAGCGTGTCCTCGACCAAGTGGTGCGCCTGCGCCAGCACCGCAAGTCCCTCGTGAAAGCTTGAATCGCGAAGCCTGATTGGTCTCGTTCTTGGTCATTCCCAGTCCCCCAACCCTTGTCATTCCGAGCGAAGTCGAGGAACTTGGTTTCCGAGCCACCGCCCGAGAACACGTCCTTCCGCCCCTCGATTACAATCTAGAAGCCGATGCCTCACACTCTTGATCCTGACCTGCGCCGAGCTCTAGCCGAGCGTGTGCGCTACTGCCAAGAGATGGGCATCTTCGATTTTTATCGGCGCGAACCGCGCGTCTCCGGACCCCCTTCATTCGTTGCTGAAGTTGAGGATCAGGCGTCCACATCTCAGGATTTGCGAGAGGAAATGGCAAAAAAGTCCGCCGTAATGGCAAAGGTCGCCGATGGAAGCATTCTCAGGGTGCTGGCTCCGCATGCGGAACTGGCCGTTAACGATCCCAACGCCGCGCTAAAACTTATTCGTGAAGACTTAGGCGATTGCACGCGATGCAAACTGCACAAGCAGGGCCGGAAGCAAATTGTCTTTGGTGTAGGCAATCCGCACGCGGAATTGATGTTCGTGGGCGAAGGCCCTGGCGCCGACGAAGACACGCAGGGCGAGCCCTTTGTGGGGCGCGCTGGGCAGTTGTTGAACAACATGATCAAAGCGATGGGCATCCGCCGCGAAGACGTCTACATTGCGAACATCGTGAAATGCCGTCCGCCGGGCAATCGCACGCCGGAGCGCGACGAGTGCGAAACCTGCTCGCCGTTTCTCATGCGGCAGATCGCCGTGGTGAAGCCCAAAGTCATCGTCGCCCTGGGAGCGGTCGCCGCGAAAAATCTGCTCGCCATGAACGCATCCATGTCCGAGCTGCGCGGCCGCTTTTACGACTTCATGCCCGTGGGTGCGCAAAGCAGCGACCCTTCCTGGCAGGGAACGAAGCTTGCTGTGACCTATCATCCTGCGTTCCTTCTCCGTGATCCGCGCCAGAAGGGCGAGGCCTGGAAAGACCTGCAGATGGTCATGAAGTATCTGGGTCTTCAGCCCCCACAGAAAGCCGCGGAATAGCTGGTCCCTATTCCTCAGTAATCATTGTCGCTGCTATTCTCTGAGATCAATGCCCGAATTCTGTGACGTCGCAGTGCCCGTGCCGCTGGACATGGTCTTCACCTACCGTGTCGCTGCGGACGCTACCCCCGTCGTCGGCGGACGAGTGCTGATTCCGTTTCGGCAGCAGCGCATGGCAGGCATCGTCGTCGAACTGCACGACCGAGAACCTTCCGTTACCACAAAGAGTATTCTGAGCGTGCTCGACATGACGCCAGTCCTCGGCGAGCAGTTGCTGCAACTGGGCCGTTGGATTGCCGACTATTACCTGGCTCCGCTCGGAGAAGTATTTCGGACCATGCTGCCGTTGAACGCTGAGTTCAAGCGTTCCATCGGGTATCGCCTTATTGCAGCGGGCCAAATGGCTCTGCATCAGGCTGGTGTTTCAGGATCATCCGCGCGTTCGCGACGTAGTCCAGAGGAGCAAGCCGCCGAGTTCCGCGTCCTCGACTATCTGGCTGGAAGCGAATCGGAAGAGCCGTCGGGCTCCACTCTTGTCCGAGAACAAACGCTGCTCTCCGCCACACGCGTGTCCAGAGCCGTGCTCGCCGGAATGGTTCGTAAGAAATGGCTGGCGCGCGAGGATGTTTCTGCACCTCAGGATGCTACGCGCACGATAAAAATCGCCGTGTTGAAGTCCGCCGAAGGCAAGCTGAACGACAACCAACGCGAGATTGTCGATACGCTGGTTGCTTCCGGCGGCAGAGTTCCGACAGCGGCGTTGCAGTCGCTCGAGGTTCCGCGAACGACTCTGGGGTCGCTCGTCAAACGCGGACTGGTCGAGATTCTCGAACAACCCGCGGACTTCACCGTCTCGCACTCCAAACCTCGGCCATCTCTCTTCGATTTCGATTTGAACCTCGCGCAGCAGTCCGCGCTCGCCCGAGTGCGCGAAGGAGTTAGAGCGTGCAGGTTTTCAGGCATGTTGTTGCACGGTGTCACCGGTTCGGGCAAGACCGCAGTGTATCTGGCCGCCATGCGCGGAGTGCTCGAAGCCGGACGCTCTGCCATCCTGCTCGTCCCGGAAATTGGTTTGACGCCTGCCGTCGCGGCCGACCTGCATCAGATCTTCGGCGATGAAGTTGCCATCCTGCACTCGGCTCTTTCCGATCGCGAACGCGCCGAGCAGTGGCATCGCATCAAACGTGGCGATGCGCGAATGGTGGTGGGAACGAGGTCGGCGGTCTTCGCCCCGGTGACCGACCTCGCGCTGATCATCGTCGATGAGGAGCACGATTCCTCCTATAAGCAGGAAGAAACTCCGCGTTACCACGCTCGTGACATTGCCGTAGTGCGCGCGAAGATGGCCAATGCGGTTGTCGTACTCGGTTCGGCAACTCCTTCGCTGGAATCGTATTTCAATGCGAAGAAGAACAAGTATGCGCTGGTCGAGTTGCCCGATCGCGTGGAACAGAGGCCGCTGCCGGAAGTCGAAATCATCGACATGCGCCAGGAGTTCCAGGAAACCGGCAGCGAGCAGGTGATTTCGCGCAAACTCACCGCCGAGATCAAGGATCGGCTCGACCGCAAAGAGCAGGTCATGGTGTTGCTCAACCGCCGCGGATATTCACCGGTCGTGCTCTGCCGAACCTGCGGCAAGAAGCTCGAATGCCAGAACTGTGCCATTGCGGTTACGCATCACAAGCGCGAGCACAAAATGGTCTGCCACTATTGCGGCTATACCGCACCCGTGCCGACAGCTTGTGTTCACTGCGGCAGCGAGTATGTGTATTTTCTCGGGACCGGATCAGAGAAACTGGAAGAGTTGCTGCACGGCATGTTCCCGCAGGCGCGCATCGCCCGTCTCGATCGCGACACGGTGCGCAGTCACGAAGACTTCGAGCGTGCCCTGAACGCTCTGAACGAAGGGGAACTCGATCTTCTCGTGGGCACGCAGATGATCGCCAAAGGCCACGACATTCACGGCGTAACGCTCGTGGGCGTAGTTGGGGCCGACGTGGCGCTCGGTTTGCCGGACTTCCGCGCTGCCGAGCGGACGTTTCAATTGTTGACCCAGGTTGCCGGACGCGCTGGCCGCGGCCAAACTCCCGGCAAGGTTGTTCTGCAGACGTACTTTCAGGATCACTACGCCGTGCAGTATGCCGCACGCCACGACTTCATCGGCTTCTACGAGAAGGAGTTGCAATTCCGCAGCTGGATGCACTATCCGCCATATTCCGCGCTGGCGAACGTGCTGGTGCGAAGCGACAAGCTCGATGATGCCCTGCAATGGTCGGGAACGTTGGGAAAGTGGTTCGACGCGACTCGCCATGAAGGCGTGCGCGTGCTCGGTCCTGCGCCCGCTCCTATTACGCGGCTGAAGCGAGACTATCGCTATCACTTCGTGCTCAAGTCACCCAGCCGGGAAAAGCTCAACACGGCACTGCGTGCCCTGCTCGCTTACGCCGCACAAAAGAAGATTCCGCGCACCCAGGTCATCGTGGACGTCGATGCGCTCTGGCTGATGTGAACCGGCCTGAAGGAAAGCAAAAACGGAGCAGCCATGCCTGCATGGCCGCTCCGGCTGGTTATTTCTCTTTCTTTTCGTTCTCCGACTCGGGGTCTCGGACGAACGCCATCCCATGCGGGCTGACCATTCCGGTGACCACGTTGGTAAGTACTCCGTTGTCAAGATTGAGAGCGCCGACAGAAGTCGGAGCGGCCGAATACGCTGCACCCGGCTTGAAAATGTCCTTCGAGATGGCGTACACGGTTTCTCCGTCGCGGTCCGAAACCAGTATCACACCGTGCGTGGTCTCCGCATAGATTGTGTCATCGATCTGCACGGGAGCTCCATTCAGTCTCAGCGGCAGATGATAGACCTCCTGATCAAAAGCCCCCGGATTGTGCAGAATAATGAGCTCCGAGTCGGCTTGACTGTCGAGAACCAAGTCTCCGAAGGGATCAAACTTCATGGAATCCGGATCCTGCAGATTCAGCGCGATCGGCGAGTCGCTTGGTATATTCGTCGCGCTGGCAGTCCCAAGGAGAACCGGGCTAACTTGCACGGTGTGGCCTTTCAGTTGTGCCCGAACGATCGCCGGCTCAGTGTTCGGGTTCTTCGCCGGATTGGAGGCGCTGATAAAGACTTCGTCTCCGCGGAATGCCATGTCGTCATATCCACCTCCGTGTGCAGTTGGACCGAACGTGTAGAGCTGCCGGGTTCGCGTTTTCGGATCGATGATCACGAGGTTCGGACTTGCATCTTCATTTTGCAGCGCCCACAAAAGCCTGGTGCGCGGATTCACTTTCAGCCCGTCGTTATGGCCTTTCACGGTATAAGTCGTGATGACGTTGCCGTTGAAATCGTATTCCACGATAGTGCTGCTTTTGCCATCCGAGCCGTCCGGAGCGATTCCATTGCCATAGCCAACGAAGATGTGGTCAGCGAGTACGGCTATAGAGTCCGGCTGGGTGTAAACGCCTGGGACGCTGGTGGCAAATGTAGAAACCGTATATGGAGTCAACGCGGTTACTTGTCCGTGGGCGGCGAACGCAGCTACCAGGACTGCACATAAGGTGAGGGTTCGTGCGGAAAGGGATAGTTTCATGGCTGCTTCTCCTCGAAGGGAATGTCCGTGATCTCGGACGTGGTTCATTAGTAGCAGCCCGTGCCTACCTTGACTGTTAACAGTCTGTGAATTCCGAAACAGTCGAAAACTGCGCTCTGGGTTCTATCGCGATTGCCAGTTCGTGTGGAAGGGCGAGATCGTGAAAGTCAGGACCAGCATGATGAGTGCAAGCAACGCCAGTACCCAGCGATTCGCAGGTAGATCGGGATACCCAGGGGCCTGCCGCTGGCGGAACGTGACCACGTTCATCACGATGAGCAGCCCCGCCCACACGCGCCATCCGACGTAGGCTCGGCCGAGAAAGAGGAGGGCGATGACAGTGATCCAGGAAACGACGCGATGCACCCGCGGGGCTAGAGCATACACGATATGCCCCCCATCCAACTGGCTGCTGGGCAGCAGGTTCAGCGCGGTCGCAAACATACCCACCCACGCGGCCACCGCCGTGGGGTGCATATAGATCTGAGTCAAAGGCAAGGCGGCGATCGGATGATTCGGGGCTATCGTGCTCAGAACGTGATGAACAACGCGGAAGATCAGCGGAATTCCTAGTTGCAGATCCGACGGACCCATTCCGGCAGCAAGCGGTTTCGAGAGCATCATCGCAACCGCAAGTGTTATGACGGCCACGACGAATCCGGCGATTGGTCCTGCAATGCCAATATCAAACAACGCGGCCCGCGAACGAATCGGAGCCTTGATCCGAATGACCGCTCCCAAGGTGCCGATCAACGTTGGCGCCGGAATAAAGAAGGGAAGCGTAGCGCGCACGCCATAGTACCGGCAAAACAAGTAGTGACCCATCTCATGTGCGAGCAAAATCGACAGCAACGTGCCTGAAAAAGGAATACCGAGAAGCAGCCGCGATGGTTGCGCGACGATCCACCCAAGCGGGAAGAAGGGAAGCCATTCATCTCCAGCGGCAAACGGCGGCAAATTATTCAGAAAGTTGAACTCCATCCGCGCCCCCACAACCAGCGTGGTGAAGACGGTCGCCACCAGCAGCAACGCGTGCAGCCAATAGCGCTCCCGCGGCGGCCTTCCCTCAGGACGCGGGGCCGGGCGGTAGTACTCGAGCGTGGAGCTAGGAATCGGGGAATTAAGTTCCGACATGATTCTTCGGCGGGGAACCGGAAGCGGGACCCAACTCTGATGCTACTACGAGCGAAGAAAATGTGGAGCGCGGGGAATTCCTCGAGCCGCCGATTCGAAGCCAAAACGGGTTCATATCAGGTCACGTCTTAAGGCGTGCCGCAACCTGCGCGAACAGAAATCGCCTTCAGACGCCGGAGGGCCGAGAGAGTCGCTCAGTCAATCGACTGCAATTCTTTTCCCGGCTTGAAGCGCACGGCCCTTCCGGGCGGAATGGACACTTCGGCTCCGGTGCGCGGGTTGCGGCCGATCCCGGTCTTTCGTGGACGCACGTTGAACACTCCAAATCCACGCAGTTCAATGCGATTGCCGCCGGCCAGCGCCTTCTTCATGCTCTCGAAAACGGTTTCCACGGCCAGCTCGGCCTTGGTCTTCGTGATGCCGGTCTTGGCCACCACTTCATTGATGATGTCGAGCTTGATCACAAGCGGCTCCCGGGTGCAGGGTCAAAATGATTGCTTCAAGTGATTGATGCTAAGGGAGATAAGTAAGATTGTCAACGGGAGCATCTATCCCGTAAACTGGCAGGCACCCAGCCGGCAAGAATTGAGTAACTTTGTAATCGGGTAATCGATTGTCATCCTGAGCAAGCGTTCTTTGCGCAGCGCAGGATCTGGACGAGCCGGGCCAGCGCCGCGTTCTACGCGACCCAATCAAAGCGCGTTTTGGCTCGCGTCCCTATCGATGTGACGCCCGAGAGTTTTTCAACTACTCAATTCCAAAATGAATCAATTGCTCAATTTACCCAAGGAGTTTCATGCTGAAGAGTGATCGCTGGATCCGCAAGATGTCCCAGGAACAAGATATGATCAACCCGTTCTCCGAAAAGCAGGTGCGCGAGGGCGTGATTTCCTACGGACTGTCGTCTTACGGCTACGATCTGCGCGTAGCCGACGAATTCAAGATTTTCACCAACGTGAATTCGACGATTGTCGACCCCAAGCATTTTGACGAGAAGTCCTTCGTCACGGTGCAAACCGACATCTGCCTCATTCCGCCCAACTCGTTTGCCTTGGCGCGCTCGGTCGAGTATTTCAAGATCCCGCGCAGCGTGCTGACCATCTGTGTCGGCAAGAGCACCTATGCGCGTTGCGGCATCATCGTCAACGTCACTCCGTTCGAGCCCGAGTGGGAGGGCTTCGTGACCCTCGAGATCTCAAACACCACGCCGCTTCCGGCGCGCATTTATGCCAACGAAGGGCTGTGCCAGATCCTGTTCTTCCAGTCGGACGAAATCTGCGAAATCAGCTATGCCGACCGCAAAGGCAAGTACCAGTCGCAGAAGGGAATCGTGCTGCCGAAACTGTAAGAAGCGGTCAGCGATCAGCCATCAGCACGATGCGGACGTCGATTGGGATGGAACGCCGGGGCATTCGCTCCGAAAGATTGCTCGGGAAGGGCACGGCTTTCAGCCGTGCCGCCTGAATTCGCTGGGGATGCGGGTTTCAGCCCCTGAGGGTCGCTTTTTCGGCGCGCCGAATATGTCCTTAAGCATTGCACTCGCTACGTAACTCGCAAATACGTCGAGTACGGCTCATCGCCAATGGCCGTGAAAGGCAACATCCTCATAGGTCCGTCAGCCGTTTCGACTTGCCAGTTCTGCGCGTCCGTTCTGTTCACCGCCAGCATTTGCGCACGCGTCACTCTGGGTTCTCGGTCAGTTACTGCGAACAACACGACCGGCCCCACCAGCAGCCCGACAGTCTCCGGGTGCTGCCGATCAACCTCTTCTAGGCGTGCCTTCATCGGAAGCTCAAGGTCAACGCGGTCGCCACTGTTCCAGTGCCGTCGAACTTGCGCGAAACTCCCGGCCCGTGCGGCCTCACGTTTGCCGTTGACCGATATCGAAGCCCCCTCGGCCCACGCCGGAATCCGCAGACTCAGCACAAATTTGGCCGACTTTGATGCTTTCACGTCAAACTGTACGTGGGAATCGCAGGGATATTCGCTCTTTTGCGTCAGCGCGATCTGCGCCCCGTTCTGCGTGAATCGCAGTGTAGAAGGGATATAGAGGTTTACATACACCCCGTGCGCGTCGCGGAAGTAGGTGTTGATCCGGTAATCGGAGGCTACCTGCGGCATCGTCCCCGAGCAGCAAGGCCAGCCATGCGGTGAATAAACTTTGCTACCCTTGAAGTTATAGTCCGAGTAGTAGAACGTCCGCCCGTCGCGTTCGAGTGGCTTCGCCCCGAGAATCGTGTTGTACATGACGCGCTCCATGCTGTCGCCATAGCGGGAGTCGCGCGTTACACGCAACAGGTAGCGCGTGAGCTTGAAGTGCGCGTACGAACCGCAGGGTGTTTCGAATCCGCTGTGGGTCTTGGTGAGGCTGTCGTACACATCGGCGCTCCCTGTAGCGCGCAGCATCTCATCGGGTCCCCATCCGCCCGTGACAAAGCTCTGCGCCGCCAGCATATCGAAACCGTTCTTCGCCGCCTGCAAATGCTTTTCGCTTCCGACCGTCAGGTATGCCTGCATCGCTGAGCACAGGGAATTCACGTGGCTGTATGCATGTCGCCCTGCCAGATCATTTTGCCCGGCAGCCAGCCTGTCAAAGAAAACGTCGTTTAGGTATTGGACTCCAAGTGCGCGATACCGTTCTCCTGCTCCGCGCTGGTACGCCAGAAAAAGATTTTCCGGCATGGTGTAAGACTCATCCCAGGTCCAGGACTCGTCCTTCCCGGGCCTCCAGCTCTGGCCGTGCTCGATCGCCGTTTTTGGCAAATGCGGCAAAGCGGTGTCGGTCGTCTTCTCGAGAATCGAAAAGGCATCAGGATCGCCCGCGTACTTGTAGGAATCGATCAGCCCGCACACCAGTTTGTCGTAGCAGTAAGCAGGGAAGCGACTGTTCTCGTAAAACTGCCCGTCGATGGTCTCCGCGTACAGCCGGTTCAAGCGCAGCACTCTCTCCCGCACTGCCTGCGATCCGGTGATCGCATACACCCGCGCCAGCGCCGAGATCCACTGCCCAAACGTCGCTGACGGCGCGAAGCCTGCATCAAACGTGCGCCAGTCGTAGTTAGGATCGTACCGGTACCATCCGCCCAAATCCTCGCCCGGCGCCGGCCGTCCGATCATAGCTCGGAACGGCTTGAGCAACGCGTCATCGCCAAGGTCCATAAGCACAGCATGCGTCTGTTGGAGTTGTTGCTCGTGCAGCACGCTATTCAGGGTCACATCGCCGTAGTTGAATTCTTCAAGCGGTGACGATTGGTTTGGGCTGGCTGGAAACCTGGAAGAAAGGGCGAGAGCGGACTTGCGCAAGCCGGGAATGAGGCTTGCAGTCGACGCCAATGTGACCGACTGCAGGAACTTTCTTCGAGAGACCGGGCGCGAGGGAGGCATTCGACTTCACAACCGTTGGGGATGGAGCTGCTCTAAACGAGCCTATAACAACGAATGGCCTCCAGGAAACCTGGTATTGAATTGGCAACCGTTATCGCTCGTTTTCTCCTTCTTTGAACATGTACTTAATGGCCGGCTTGTAGATCATCAGGTTCGGCTCACCGTGGTCTCGGTTCACCTTGATGCAGTTCCGGTCATACCATTCAATAATGCCGCGCACCTCTTCGCCGTCGCGCAGAACAATCACCATCGGCGTACGCGACTGCATCTGCTTCTGATAATAGAAATTTTCGGCGTTGGTCTGCTCCGGAGGCGCGGGCTTTTTTGCTGCGCCGCCACCTCCCGTCATACGATCCACTCGATCCATGCGCTCCCCGCGATCATGTCGCTCTGGTCGCTCCCGTCGTTCCTGCATCTGCGTGGGAGCCGAATTGTGGTTGTTGTGATTTTCCACCCGAGACAGAGTTGGCCGAATCAATTTGCGGTTGGCGAAGTTTTCCTTTTCAGCAATTCCGGCTGGGAGGGGATCCATAATTTCTTTCATAGTGGCAGACCTCAAGTACACACGCATTCACGCAAACCACCACAGGCGGGACCTTCGGAATGTAGCTGCAGGCGTGAAATTTAACTTACCGTAGCACAGGAAACTCCCCTCTGACAATGCTTCCTTCGTGCCAGGCGCAAAGTGCGCTAAATTGTGCACATTATTCCTAGAATATCGATTTCGCCGCTAGCCGGTGTTCGATAAGTCGGCACCGCGGCGTTCTTTGCCGCTCGATGTCACAATCGCCACAAGACTGGCCACCAGAACGACCGTCCAAGCCAGAACCGGCGGGAAACTGCCGCCGTAACGGCTTTCGGCCAGTTTCGCCTGGATCACCGAATTACGGGACGAGAAAAAGTTGCCGATCTGATATGCGAATCCCGGTAACGTGCCTCGCACGGCCGGAGGCGACAGTTCGTTCAAATGCGCCGGAATCACTCCCCAGGCGCCCTGCACCATAAACTGCATCAGAAACCCGCCCAGCGCCAGCATTGGTACGGTATGCGAATACGCCCACAGCGGAATAACAGGAATTGTCAGCAGCGCCGCGATCACGATGGCTCGCCGCCGCCCGATTCGTTCCGACCAGGTCCCAAAGAAAACTCCCCCCAGCAACGCCCCGATATTGTAAACAATCGCGATGAAACTCACCGTCTTGGGAGTGAATTGCAGATTCTTCTCCAGGAATGTGGGGTAAAGGTCCTGCGTGCCGTGACTGAAAGAATTGAAGGCGAACATGAGCACGACGAGAAAAACGAATACGCCGGCGTGCGACCAGAGATCTTTGCCCGAGCCTCGGTCTGCGGCTCGCGAAACGCGACCTTGCAACCATGCGGGCGATTCGTCCACTTGGGTGCGAATGTAGATGACCAGAAACGCCGGCAGCGCGCCGATCACGAACATGCCGCGCCAGCCAACGATCGGAAACATCGCCCCATAAACCAGAGCCGCCATGAGATATCCAACCACATAACCTTCCTGTAGCAGGCCCGAGAAGAATCCGCGCCCCTCTGCCGGCAGCGTCTCGAACGCCAGCGCCGCCCCTACGCCCCATTCGCCGCCCATCGCAATTCCGAAAAGAGCGCGCATGATGAGAAATACCTTGAAAGAAGGAGCGAACGCTGAACCCAGCTCAAACACCGAATACGCAATGATGTCGACCATCAGCGTCGGGCGCCGCCCGAACCGGTCTGCCATCAGTCCGAACAGAAATGCGCCGACGGGACGCATGGCCAATGTCAAAAAAATGGCCTCGGTGACCGCCGAAACCTTGGTTTGAAACTGAGTTGCCAGCGCGCTTACGCAGAAAATAAGAATGAAGAAATCAAACGCATCCAGCGACCACCCAAGAAAGCAGGCGATGAACGTATGGCGCTGGACCGCAGTCAACCGCCGAAAGTGACCAATGAACTCCATCGTCAATCCGTAACCCTGCGCTCTTCCTCGGTGACTCAGTGTCCTCTGTGGCCGCCCTTTTTCCGGCTGCAAAGTCTTGCGGATGCTAGCATATGTTTTCAATCGGCAATCTGAAATCTCGATTCTCCCATGCCCGAACTAGACCTCCCGCAACGCCAGTCGCCCGATTCGTTGATGCTCACCGGCTTCTGGTATCGCGCTCTGGCCGCCGACCGCGTCCACCGCAATCAGCTATATAAGGCGACATTGCTGGAGATTCCCCTCGTCATCGGTCGCGATCGCCTTGGACAGCCCTTCGCCCTGCGCGACTCCTGCCCTCATCGCGGCATGCCGCTCAACTGCGGCCGTTTCGACGGAGAGAATCTGGAATGCGGCTACCACGGTTGGCAGTTCGATGTCCACGATGGCCAGTGCCAACTTATCCCCTCCCTGACCGCCGATCAGAACCTCAAGGTGGATCGTATCTATGCCGGCAGCTATGCCTGCGAAGAACAAGACAGTTTTGTCTGGGTGTTCATTCCCGATCCCGCCCCGCCGGGCGCAGGATTCGCGCTGCGAGGTGAGGCTCCCGAGCCCTCGCCTCAAATCGAAAAATTCAGTTCAAAGTATAAGTCTGCGTATCTCCAGGCTGAAATGCCCGTCAGCATCGATCATGGCATCATTGGCCTGATGGATCCTGCGCACGGCCCCTTCGTGCATCAGGCATGGTGGTGGCGGGCCCAGCACAGCATTCACGAAAAGAAAAAAAACTTCGAGCCCATCCCCAATGGCTTTCGCATGAGCGCGCATACGCCCAGTTCAAATTCCGCTCCGTACAAATTGCTGCGCCTCTACGCCGACGCCGATTCCATCACCACCACCATCGATTTCGTTCTGCCCAACATTCGCAGCGAAACGATTCGGGCGGGAAAATACTGGTTCTCCAGCCTGACGACGGTGACGCCGATTGCGCGCAATCGATGCCGCATCGATGTGGTCGCGGCCTGGAATCTGTTTCGCTGGGTGCCGTTCGTCCCCGACCTTCTGAAGTTCTTCTTCGCGAAATTCGTCGAGCAAGACCGCCACACGATGGAACTGCAAGCCGAGGGCTTGAAACATAACCCGCACCTGATGCTGATCGACGACGCCGATCGCCCCGCAAAGTGGTACTTCCAACTCAAGGCCGCCCATCTGGAGGCCAAGCGCACCGGCGCCGAGATGAAGCATCCGATGCCGGGTCCAGTCACGTTGAAGTGGAGAAGTTAAGCCCCGTGCGGCCCGGAGGTCCCCGCCCGCGAGCGGGGAAAAAATGCAGTCAAGGGCGCAAACTGTTGGTTTCGGCGTGGCTAGCGAGCCAGGCCCGAGCGTCAAAGAACACGGGCACGGACCGCAGACACGTTACTTCTTGCCCTCATCCCCGACCAGCCAGTCCATCGCCTCTTCGCGCGTCTTGAATGTGGGCAGATCCCGCTGGGAAAAGCTCTTGAAGTGTTCGTAAAAAACGCGTGGCAGACTTTCGGTGCCTACCCAGGCAGCCCGTTTCACATAGGGACGATCGAGCACGAGAACCTCTTGCGCCCGCCTCGCCACTTGTTTGTCGATCTGTACACCCGTGAAGTCCGCAAGCGTCAGAACAGATCCGGGTTCTTGCCGGGTGACGGTCGCTTGAATCATGTCGAGCAACAGCAGCGCTTCTTTCGCGATGCACTGGCTGAAGTCAACGACCAGAATGGTCTGCCCTTTATGCTTCACAAAGCGCAGCCGATCGTCGAGGAGTTCGCCCGAACTCACGCGAGCATTCCCTCCACTACGGCATAAGCCCCGTCCAGCGCCGCGTCCAGCGCCGATGCATCCTTGCCCCCGGCCTCAGCCAAGTCAGGCCGGCCTCCGCCTTTGCCTCCAACTTTCTGGGCCACCGGACCGATCACCTTCCCGGCCTGCACGCGGCCGGTCAAATCTTTGGTCACTCCCACGATCAGCGCAACGTTGCCGTTCGACGCCGACCCCAGAATCACCACACCGGACCCAATCTTGTCGCGCAACTGATCGACCAGCGTGCGCAATTGCGCCCGCTCCAGATTGTCCACACGATGCGCCAGAACTTTCACGCCCTTCACTTCTTTCACGCGGTCGCCGATATTAGCCGTGCTCGACGAAGCCGACTTCATCCGTACCTGGTCCAGTTCGCGAGTCAGTCGCCTGATCTCTGCATCTTTCTTTTCCAGTTCAGCCTTCAGCGCCTCGGCGGGAGAGAAAGAAGTTACACTGTCGGTACCCGAATCGGGAGAGGCTGCCCCATCCTTGCGAGCCTTTTGCGCAAGCGTGGGCGACACGAACGCGGACACCACATTCTCTAGCTCATGATCCCGGCGGAAATGCGCCAGTGACCCCTCCCCGGTAACGGCCTCCACGCGCCGAACGCCCGATGAAACGCTGCCTTCTTTCAGAATCTTGATGAGCCCGATTTCCCCGGTCGCGGCCGTGTGCGTGCCACCGCAAAGCTCAGTCGAGAAGTCGCCGATCCGGACTACGCGCACCTTGTCGCCATATTTTTCCCCGAACAGCGCCATCGCATGATACTCATTCACGGCGACATCAATCGGCACGTCAACGATGGTCTCCACCTTCTGGTTGCGCAGCAATTCCCGGTTGATGATGTCTTCAATGTCCTGCAACTCTTCATCTTCGACAGCCGCGAAATGCGAAAAATCAAAGCGCAGATGATTCGGCGCCACCAGCGACCCCGCTTGCTTCACATGCTTGCCCAGCACCTCGCGCAACCCAGCATGCAGCAGGTGTGTGGCGGTGTGATTCCGCATGGTCGCTTGCCGGATGTCGGTATTGACGACCGCGTCCACTCGGTCGCCCACGCGGATCGCGTGCTTGGCAACGATCTGATGCGCACGCACTCCCTGAATCGGGTAGTAGCATCCCTTCACTTCGCCGATCACGGTGTTGTGATCGTCGGAGTAAAGCCATCCGCGATCCCCAACCTGTCCGCCCGCCTCGGCGTAAAACGGCGTGTGATCAAGAACGATCTCCCCTGACTCGCCGGCCTTCAGTTCCTGTGCGCCCTGTCCGGCGTGGATAATGGCCAGCACCTCACAGCCGTCCGAGCGAGTCTGCCGGTATCCTTCGAACTCCGACTTCGGAAGCTGCTGGTACGCAGGATTTGCAGTCTGCTTCGCCGCACCTTTCCAGGACGCACGTGCGCGAGTCTTCTGCTCGTCCATCGCGCGGTCGAATCCACTCTTGTCGAACTCGATTCCCTGATCGCGCGCCGCGTCCTGCATGAAGTCGAGCGGCATCCCGAAGGTGTCGTAAAGTTTAAAAGCATCCTCGCCCGCCAGTTTCTCAACCGAACTTTTGAGCAGACTCTCGAGCTTCTCCAAACCAACGTCCATCGTGTGAGCGAAGCGTGTTTCTTCTACCTGCACAGCCTTAGAGACTCGATCGGCCGTCTCGCGCAATTCCGGATACGCATCCTGCATCAGGTCGCGAACCGCAAAGACCATCTGAAACAGAAACGGTTTCGTCTGTCCGAGCAAACGTCCGTGCGTAATTGCCCGCCGAATAATCTTTCGCAGCACGTACCCGCGTCCTTCGTTTGCTGGGAGCACTCCGTCAGAAATCAAGAACGTCGCCGCCCGCGAGTGATCGGCAATCACCCGCAAAGAAGCCGCCGACTTGGTCAGCGATTCCTTATTCAATTCTTTCTTCAGCGAAGCGCCAGTGAGCTCCGCCGCGCGCTTGATCAGCGGCGTAAACAGATCCGTGTCATAGTTCGAAATCACGCCCTGCAACACTGCCGTTACCCGCTCCAACCCCATCCCTGTATCAATCGACGGCTTGGGCAGCGGGTTCAACTTCCCGCTCGCGTCACGGTCAAACTGCATGAACACCAGATTCCAAATCTCCACGTACCGCCCGCATTCGCACCCGAACTGGCAGTCTGTGTGCCCCTGATCCGACGCCGCCGGGCCCATGTCGTAGTGAATCTCACTGCACGGCCCGCACGGTCCGGTGTCGCCCATCTGCCAGAAGTTGTCCTTCAAACCCATCTCGTAGATGCGATCCTTCGCCACGCCCTGGGCTATCCACAAGTCGAACGCTTCCACATCGCGCGCAACCCCCCCTTCCCCCTTGAAGGTCGTCACGTACAGTTTGTCCTTGGCGATCCCGAACCACTCGGGCGAAGTAATCAGTTCCCACGCATAGGCGATGGCGTCTTTCTTGAAGTAGTCGCCAAAGGAGAAATTTCCCAACATCTCGAAAAATGTGTGATGCCGGTTGGTGAACCCGACGTTCTCCAGATCGTTGTGCTTGCCGCCGGCGCGCACGCACTTCTGCGACGTCGTGGCGCGCGAGTAGTCCCGCTTCTCCAGACCGAGAAAAACGTCTTTGAACTGGTTCATCCCCGCATTGGTGAACAGCAGCGTGGGATCATTGGCCGGGACGAGCGACGCTGAATGCACCTCTTTGTGTCCCCTTTGCACAAAGAAGTCCAGAAACCTGCGGCGGATTTGCCAGCCGGTGAGCATGAATACTCAATTCTAAATGAAAAACAAAACCACAGAGGACACAGAGGAAGACCTGTAGTCTCTGTGTAACTCTGTGTCTTCTGTGGTTGAGTGTTCCGCGGCTGGTGCCCGATCCCGAGCTAAGCGCCTTCGCCTTCCAGGGCGCTGAGAGTCTCGTCGTCCACATCCCACTTTTTCAGGATCGTGAAGATGGTCTTCATTCCGAATCCGGCCCGCGCGAGCTGCCGGAAGATGCGCGCCGTCTGCTTTTGATCTTTCGGTTTTTCCAGCCGCTTTTTGCGGAGAAAGTCCCGAGCCTGCTTCTCGTCGCTCACGCCTTCGTACGCGGCTTCCACGGCCTTCTCAATCACGGACCCGTGAACGCCCCGCGTCTTCAATTCCGTGACCACCCGCATCCGCCCAAGCTTTTGGTTGTCGCGCCGCAGGGAAGAGTACGATGCCGCATATTGCGCGTCGTTCAGATATCCCTGATCCTTAAGCCGCCGGACCACCAGTTCGACGAGGGTCTGCCCATATTCCGATTCGGCTTCCGCAATGCGCGCCCGCATCAGCCGTTTCAACTCGGCGACCGTCCGCATGCGCCGCGCCAAGGCGCCAACGGCATATTCGTACAACTCATCTTCGGAGTAGCTTTTTCTTTTGGGACGCGGGAACCCCATACAGGGTAACGATAGCGCAATTCAGTCCCAGCTGCGCGAATCAGTATCAGTATAGGTATCGCGGGAAACAAAAAGGGGCTCGATGGCTCGAGCCCATCCAAGGAGGTGAGCCGATACAAAACGAATCTGAAATCCGAAAATCCGGAAGCCGAATCTACTTCCCGCCAAACCCCGTCGACTGCATTGACTGCCGAGAAATATCCGAACTTGAAGCGATACCGGCCATGCGCAGCTTGAAGTCGTCGGCGTTGGAGGCATTTTCCAGCGCGGTTTCGTAGTTCACCAGTCCTGCCTGGAACAAATCCCACAGCGACTGGTCAAATGTTTGCATACCGTACTGCGACGTGCCCGCCGCGATGGCATCGCGAATGGCTCGCGTCTTTTCCGGCACCAGCACGCACTCACGAATGTAGGCGGTGTTGATCATGATTTCGACCGCGGGCACACGGCCCTCGGAATCGCAACGCCGCACCAGTCGCTGGCTCACAATGGCTCGCAGCACGGCCGCGAGTTGCATGCGAATCTGCTTCTGCTCGGGAGGAGGAAAAATGGAAATGACGCGGTTAATGGTTTCGACCGCATCCAGCGTGTGTAGCGTCGAGAACACCATGTGACCCGTTTCGGCCGCGTGCAGCGCGGTCGAAATCGTTTCCAGGTCTCGCATTTCGCCGACCAGAATCACGTCCGGATCCTGACGGAGGGAAGCGCGCAACGCTGCACCAAATCCCGGCGTATCTACGCCAATTTCGCGCTGGTTAACGTACCCTTTCTTATCGCGGTGCAGAAATTCGATCGGATCTTCAATCGTGATGATGTGTTCCGCGCGCGAAGAGTTCACGCGATCGACCATCGCCGCCAGGGTCGTTGACTTACCGGAACCGGTAACCCCTGTCACCAGAACGAGCCCGCGAGGCATGTCGCAGATCTGCTCGACCACCTTGGGCAGAAACAGTTCGTCGAGCGCCCGGATCTTGGTTGGAATGACGCGCAGTACCAGCCCCACGTTTCCGCGCTGCTGGAAAATGTTCACACGGAAGCGGCCGAGGCCGGCCACGCCGTATGCCATATCGATTTCCGTGGTCTCTTTGAATTTTTGCTTTTGCCGCGCCGACATCATACTGAACGCCATGTTCAGCATGTCTTCGGCGCTGATGCGGGGCTGCTCGGTCAACGGTACGAGTTCACCGTCAATGCGCAGGTGAGGATAGTTCCCGACCTTCAAATGCAAATCTGATGCTCGCCGTTCCGTTGCAATCCGAAGCAGATCATCAATGTTCATGCAGTCGATTCCCCTGGGAGATCCCTGGAATGACGTTCTCTACGATGATCGCTCGAATCGTCACCTTCCCCAAGATGACCGAGGTAATGCCTTCCGGTCGGCGGCCGGACAGCGCCTAAAGTTCGGCGAACAGGGAGATCGAGGGTGAGGTCCAAGCGGCGCTTCAAAGGCCGCATCTGTTTTCCAAAAGCAGCATCTACAACTCAAACTGCATGCCCATAACTGCCGTAATTTTCGACATGGATGGAGTCCTCATTGACTCTGAGCCCGCCCATAAACTCGCGAAGGAGCGTGCCTTTGCCCGTTTCGGTATCACCCTGCCTGAGGCCGTCTACGAGCAGTACAAGGGCAGGCCCGACGAGACGATGATGAGTGAAGTTGTGCCTTCGATCTCTGAACTCCCAGTGGATGTCACCGAGATGCTTCGCCTCAAGCATCAGGAATTCGAGGCTGTGGAACACCTGGCGCTTCCGATCGAAGGGGCGAAGGAGTTTGTGAATTGGGCCAAGCGCAAGTTTCGAATCGCACTCGCCACCTCAGCGACTCCGAGAAACAGGCGGGCGGCTCTCCGTTTATTGGGACTCACGGATTCTTTCGATTTTGTTGTGGATGCGTCTGGCTTCTCTCGTCCCAAGCCTGACCCGGAAATCTTCCAGACTGCGCTCCGCGGACTCCGTATCCATCCCGCGGAGTGCATCGTCATTGAAGATTCTGTCCACGGAGTGACGGCGGGGAAGGCGGCGGGTTGCCGCGTCGCGGCCATCACCACGTCTTTTCCGGAGGACCTTCTTCGGAGCACGGGTGCGGACGACATCGTCCATGACTTCCGGGAGCTCCGCGACCTGCTGATTGCCTGAGCGGCGGGGTTCAATCCGTTCGCAGCGCCTTCATCGGGTCGGTGGAAGCGGCGCGCCGCGCCGGTAGAAATGCCGCCGCCAAAGCCAGCATCGGCACAAACACAGCAGCCGGCGTCAGCACGATCGGATCAAATGGGCTGATGCCAAAAAGATCGGATTGCGGAAACGGCAAAGGCCGCAGCAGCACACCTTTCACAATGGAAAAAATAGCGGTTGTCGCGCCAACGCCAAGGGCGAGCATCAGCACGCCGTTGCCGAGAAACCCGGCGACTTTATCAAATGTCGCACCGCAATCTGCAGATCATGGAATGGCACGGTCCTCCCCTCCCGAATTGAAATCGAAAATTGACTTGTCAGTCGGTGCGCAGCGCCTTCATGGGGTCGATCATGGCTGCCCGCCTTGCCGGCAAGTACGAAGCCAGCAACGCCGTAATGAATAGAATCAAACCCACCGAGACGATGACCCAGAAATCCATCGCTCCCACTCCGTACAAGGCAGAACTCATCGTGCGCCCTACTAGGGCGCAGCCCGCAAGGCCAATCCCGAGGCCGATTCCCGCCAGCACCGACGCTTCCCTTAGGATGAGCCAGACCACGTGTGGCCGGCTGGCGCCCAAGGCGAGCCTCAGGCCGATTTCATTGGTCCGCTGCGAGACCGCAAATGCCATCAGCCCGTAGATGCCGACCGCCGCAAGCAACAAGGCAGCCACGGCGAAGCTGGCAAACAACAGCATGGTGTATCGATCTTCGCCGAGGGACTCATCCTTCACTTGTTCGAGAGTGCGAGGACGCGCTAACGCGATTTGCGGGTCGACGGAGTGTACGGCCGCGGCAATCGTCTTCGACATGGCGGCCGGGTCCTCGGCGGTGCGAACCGCAATCGTCACGCCGGGAGATAACGACTGCGCGAAGGGCACATCGACTTCAGGATATGGGTCGCGAAAATCCCCGTACCTGACATTGTGAAACACACCGACAATCTGCCACTCCACCGGCGGACCCAGCTTCGGCAAACCAGGAATGATCTCCTCGATCGACAATCGCTGCTGCAAGGGCTCCAGGCCTTTGAGGTAACGGCGGGCAAATTCCTCATTCACCATCGCCACGCGCACACTCGAGGGCGTGTCCTGCTCGGTGAAAGAGCGTCCCCTCACCACATCTATGCCAAGCGTTTTGTAATAATCCGGGGAGACCGATTGGAAACCGGTTCCTGGTCTCTGCGACGGATCTACATAGTCCGGGCCGCCGACCAGGGTGAAAGGCATGCCATCGCTCTCCCCGCGCAGCGGTGTTCCGGTCACTGTTGCAACATTCGACACTCCCGGTACGGACCGCAGAGTGCTTAGCATCTGCTGGTTGTAGGTGTACATTTCGTCCGGATTCTTGAAGCGCCCCTGTGGCTGATGGAGTCCGAATATCAGCACATGGTCAGTGCGGACTCCCAAATCGACGCGCGTCAGATTCCAAAAGCTGTGAATGGCGAGCCCCGCCCCGGCTAATAGCGACAACGCCAGCGCGAATTCCCCGGTGATGAGCCCTTGCCGCAGTTTGTGGCTGCCAGAGGTTTGCCCGGACCGGCCGCCTTCCTTCAGCGATTCTCCGGGATCGACCCGGGAGGCGTACCACGCCGGCGCGCAGCCAAATAGCACTCCGGCAATGCCGGTCGCAGCCAGCGCTACGACCAGAACATGAATGTCCAACCGGAAGTTGGCTTCAGACGGCAAGATGCCTTCGGGCACGATGGTAAGAATCGCGCGCAGCAATCCCTCGCCGAGTCCGATGCCAAGCGCTCCGCCGATCAGAGCCAGAACCAGGCTCTCCGTAAGAAACTGATAGAAAATGTGTCCGCGACTGGCTCCGACCGAGCTTCGAATCGCAATTTCCCGCAGTCGCGCCGCTCCCTTCGCCAACAGCAGATTCGCGATATTGACGCACGCAATTACCAGCACGAATCCCACGGCGCCCAGAAGCAACCACAAGTTGCGGATGCGCTCGCGCGGAAGGAAATCATTCTGCAGCGGTTCGACCGAAGCGCCCCACCCTTTATTAGAGTTCGGATAGGCGGCGGCAATGTGCGCCGTGACCGCATCCATATCGGCTCGCGACTGTTGAATCGTGACACCTGGTTTGAGCCGGCCCATCGCCAGCAGCCAGTGGTAATCGTGATTAATCTGTTCGGGGCGGAAAGCCAGCGGCGCCACCAGTTCAAAATCAAAACGGTCGCCAATCCCCGGCGCCAATACTCCGACCACGGTATAGGGTTCGCCGTTGATTCGCATTGGCTGGCCAACGATTGCTTGATTCGAACCCAGGTGGTTCCAAAGTTTGTGCGTCAAAATGACTGCGTGATCGCCGCCCGGTATCCCTTCCTCGGGACGGAAGTCCCGTCCCATCAGGAACGGCAACCCCTGCATATCGAAAAATCCGGGCGTACAGCGCATGCCGTCGAGTTGCTCGGGCTGTTCCTGAGTCGACACATTGAAACTTCCGCCAGTCCACGCCCCCAGTTGCTGAAAGGTTTTGTTCTGCTCCTTCCAGTCGAGAAAGTCTCCCGCTGACATACCGTTGTTGTGCCCGTTTACCTTCGACCAAACCATCACCAGTTGTTCGGAATGGGGATACGGCAACGGCGCGAGCAAAACGGCATAGACCACCGTGTAGATGGCTGTAGTCGCTCCAATGCCAAGCATCAGAGTGGCAATCACTGCAGCCGTCAGGCCCGGATTCTTGCACAACATCCGGAAGCTGTAGCGAAGATTCCCGATCAGAATTCGCACGTTTCCACCTCGATCAGCAAGAATCATTTCTGGAAACTGTCGCGGTGACGGGTGCGGCCGCTCTGGAAGCGCTTACCGAACTAAGAATCGAAAGCAAAACAAAACATCCGCGCCAGAACAGGAATATCCTTCACCTTTAACGACCTTGGCTACACTCTCGGTGCCAATCGTCACGCCGCGAGTCGTGCTGAAAAGAATTGGCTTAGCGCGTGGCGCCAAACTCCAGCACTTGTCGCCCTGTCCGAATGCGAAATCTCGTGTCCGTTCCCGAACACACGCCGCGGAGGGCTTCTCAAGTAAAACACCCTCTAGATTGAGCGCAGGGCATTCGCTGGATCTTCAGAAGCTGCTCGCCTCGCGGGAATCGCCGCGGCGAGCAGAGCCATCAGCATCATGATCACAACACCTGCCAGGTAGTTCAGAGGATCGGTCGCGCTGACCTCGAAGAGGAAGGAAGTGACGAGCCGGGACGCAGCCAGCGAACCGACCACGCCGATCCCGCATCCGAGCAGCGCCAGTTTCGCGCTCGACGCAAGCACGAGTCGGGCAATCCTCGTGCGCTGTGCGCCGAGCGCCATGCGAACCGCAATCTCGTGAGTGCGCAGCGAGACAGAGAGGGCCACGACACTATAAATGCCTGTGATGGCGAGCAGCAGAGCCCCCCCGGCAAACGTCGTGATGAGGTCAGTGTTGAAACGTCGCGGCGCTTCGTTGTTCGATAAGGCCTCGTCCATTGTCTGCACCTGTTGCAATGCCAGCAATGGATCGACGTCCGCTACGGCATAGCGCACGGTTTGAGTCATCTGTTCGGGAGGAAGGGATGAACGAAGGGTAATGAATCCACTGACGGGATCGGTGAGTTTTCCGGCGGGTTCAATGCCGTGGAGAGTGGCGGGTTGCTCCGCAGGCGTGTACCACTGGTCGTCGCTGGGCTGATCGCGAGAGCCCATCTTGGTATCGGCGACGACGCCAACCACTGTTGCCCAGGGCAGAGCTTGCTTCGGGCTGCCAACGTGCATGCGCTTGCCAACGGCCCGTTGGCCAGGCCAGGAATGTTTCGCCATCGACTGGTTGATGATCACGACGAGGGGTGTGTCGGCGCGGTCGTCTTCGGTAAAGTACCGGCCATCGAGCAGCGGAATGCCCATAGAGCGAAAATAGTCGCCGTATGTGGTCGCGAACATGGCGAATTTCAGCTTCCAATTTGGGGCGGGTTCGCCCTCGATCGTGAATGCGGTTTCTCCGAAACCGCCGGATTCGGGCACGACGGTAGTGATGCCAGCGGCGATAACTCCAGGTTTGCTCGAGAGGCGATCGACGACCGCGCGGTTGAACGAGTCGGTCGAAGCCTCCGTTGAGTATTGCTGGAGGGGCAATCGATAGCCCGCAACCAGCACGTGGTCGGGCCGGAACCCAGGGTCCACGGCACGCATCTTCTGGAAGCTGCGCAGCAACGCGCCGGATATTGTGAGCAGCACCAGAGCAATCGCGATCTCCGAGACGACCAGGGCGGACCGCAAACGGGAGTGGCTTGAGCTGCCCGTGCCGGTCCGCAAGCCGTCTTTCAGACTTTCGGTCAAGTTCGTTCGCAAGGCCGCGAAGGCTGGTGCAAGGCTCGAGAGCGCGCCCGTCGCCAAGGCAAGGAGGAACGCGAAGGTAGTCACGGATGCGTCCACAGAAATTGAGTCGACGCGAGGCATCGACTCGGGCAGAAGATTCAGAGCGGTTCGAATCGCGATTGCCGCAAAAGCCAGACCCAGTAATCCACCCGCCACGCTGAGCAGCAAGCCTTCGAAGATAGATTCGCGGAGGATCACGCCGGAACGCGCGCCTAGAGCGAGCCGAACGGCATATTCGCGGCGCCGTCGAATGGCGCGCACCAGCAGCAAACCGGCTACGTTAACGCAAGCGATCAGCAAGACGACTGCGACTGCGAGGAACAGCGTCCGCAACAATGGACGCACCTCCGCGACGTCAGACTCGAGCAGCGGCACGACGTCACCTCGGATAGGGATCGCAGACTGCGCAGCAGGTAGACTTCGCATGATCTGCTTGGCGACCCGGTCGGCATCCTGGGCTGCTTGCGAGAGAGCGACGCCATCCTTAATGCGGGCCACCATGTGGTATCCCCAAAAGCCGGCGTGCTCCTCGGAAAGTTCTTCGGGCGTGAGGCTCATAGGAACCCAGAGCTCCGCCTGGTCGAGTTGCGCGTCCTCCAGAGGAAACTGAAAACTGCGCGGCATCACACCAATGATGGAATAGGGCTTGCGGTCGAGAAGGAGGGACCTGCCCAGGACGTGCGGATCGCGGTGGTAGCGCTTCAGCCACAACGCGTAACTGATAACGGCGAGCGGTTGACGTGCGTCCTCTTCCTGTTTTGTAAAGACGCGGCCAACAATAGGACTCACGCCAAGAGTCGCGAATACCCCTGCTGTGAAACGGGCGGCGTTGACTTCGTCCGGAATCGCGCCGCCAGAAACTTCATAGTTGGCCGAAATATAGCCGCCAAGAGAAGAGAAAGCGCTCGAAGCGTTCGAATACGTGCCGATTTCGCGTGCTGTGACAGGAGTGCTTGAGCCGCTTCCCAGGTGATCTCCCAACAGAACCAGCCGGTCAGGATCGCTGAACGGCAGCGGCCGCAACAGGATGCCTTCGACGAGCGAGAAGATCGCCGTGACAGCGCCCATGCCGAAAGCAAGAGTAAGTACAACCGTCAGGGAAAAACCGGGCGCCTTCAGCAGTTG
>Ga0209380_10000202_pt1 | contig 40525 bp, 37 predicted proteins | sample HubBroMetageWFT6_FD_188347 | JGI IMG/M metagenome (GOLD analysis project Ga0209380, IMG submission 188347) | Warmed and freeze-thawed soil microbial communities from the Hubbard Brook experimental Forest, New Hampshire - Hubbard Brook CCASE Soil... | ecosystem: Environmental > Terrestrial >...
AGGGCGGCTACTACCTCGGTGCCTGGCAGCCAACGGCGTCCGACGCGGCGCTGCTCGTGCTGCTGTACTCGCTGGCCGCCTACCGCTCGCGCCGCGTCTCGGCCGCGGGGCTGCTGACGTGCCTGGCGCTGGTGGCCGCCGCGATCGTCAGGTGGGCGCCCGCGTCGCAGCCGCACGGCCGCGGGGACCTGTTCGGCGCGGCACTCGGCCTCGGGGGCCTTGTGGTCACGGCGTGGGTGCTCGGCGACTCGGTCGCTTACCGGCACCGGGTCGCCCGTCTCGCGGCGCTGGAGGAGCAGGCCGCGCGGCTCGAAGCCGAGCGCGACGCGCAGGCAAGGATCGCCGCCGCCGCCGAGCGCGCCAGGGAACTACAGGAGCGCCGAGCCAGGGCCGTCGATGAATCCGCCGCCCGGCTGCGGCGGATCGAGCGTGACCTGCACGACGGGGCGCAGGTCCGGCTGGCCGCGCTGGCGCTGACGCTCGGCGAGCTCAAGGAGAGCCTCGCCGCCGCCGACGTCCGGGTGGGGGAGGGAGCCGCGGCGGAGGCTGCGGCGGGTGGCGACGAGGAGCGCGGCCGGATCCGCATGCTCGTGACCGCGGCGCACAGTAACGCCAAGCAGACCCTGACTGAGCTGCGGGATCTCGCCCGCGGCATTCACCCCGCCGTTCTTGACCGGGGCCTCGGTCCGGCCCTCTCGGTGCTGGCCGAGACCAGCGCGACGCCGGTGGAGCTGTCGGTCAGCATCCAGCAGCGCCCGTCACCCGCGATCGAGGCCATGGCGTATTTCTGCACGGCCGAGCTCCTGGCTAACGTGGCCAAGCACAGCGGCGCGAGCCAGGCGACGATTGTCGTGACCGATCACGATGGAGAACTGCAGATGACCGTGACCGACAACGGATCCGGCGGAGCGCGCATCGCGGCCGGCGGCGGCCTGGCCGGCCTGCTGGAACGGGTTCAGACCGTGGACGGCCGGCTGACCGCAGACAGCCCGCCGGGCGGCCCGACCGTCATCTCGATCGTCCTGCCCGGGCACGTGTAATGAGCGAGCCGGAGGGGCGCGGTGCCGCCTGGACTGAGGAGCGGGTTTTGCGACGAGGGAAGGCGGCACCTGAAGGCGGCCCGACAGGCGAGCGGGCAGGCACGATGAGCGAGCCGGAGGGGCGCGGTGCCGCCCCGAGCGGGCAAGCACTGCGCATCGTGCTCGCCGAGGACGCCGCGATCATGCGCGACGGCCTCACCCAGACCCTGACCCGGCGCGGGCACGAGGTCGTCGCCGCCGTGGGGGACGCTCCCGCGCTGCTCAGAGCCGTGGCCGCGCACGAGCCGGACGTCGCGATCGTCGACGTGCGCATGCCGCCCACCCACACCGACGAGGGGCTGCAGGCGGCCAAGGTCATCCGGCGCGAGCATCCGCAGGTCGGCGTGCTGGTGTTCTCCCAGTACATCGAGGCGCAGTCCGCGGCCGACCTGCTCGCCGGAGCGCCGGCCGGCGTCGGCTACCTGCTCAAGGACCGGGTGGCGGATGTCAGCGACTTCATCGACGCGATCACCAGGGTGGCGCGCGGCGGCACCGTGCTCGACCCGGAGGTGGTGCGCCAGTTGCTGTCTGCGAGCCGCCGCTCCGATGACCTCGCCGCTCTTACGGGACGGGAACGGGAGGTCCTGGGGCTGATCGCGCAGGGCAGGTCCAACACCGCCATTGCCGAGCAACTCGTCATCACCGGCGGTGTCGTTGAGAAGCACATCGCAAGCATCTTCGCCAAGCTGGGCCTGCCGCCTTCCGACACCGACAACCGGCGCGTCATCGCCGCCATCAAGTACCTGGAGTCGTAACCGTCAGGGCCGGCGGGCCAGCTCGTACGCGAAATCCTCGGTCTGGCGGAGGCGCCCGTCGCTGGCGAAGGCGCCCATCTCGGCCAGCAGTTCCCGCTCGAATTCTGGCTTGAGGCTGCCCAGCGCCAGCCGGGTTAGCCCCGCGGTGGCGAGCAGGAACCCGCACAGCTCCTCCGGCGTCCAGGCCCGCTCGGTCGGGAACTCGAAGCGCCCGGCCGGCTCGAAGCCCGCCTCGGCCAGCACGTCCTGGTCGGGCCGGGCTGCGCGCGCCTGCTCCCAGCCGTCGGGGACCCTGGCGCTGCCCCCGGTGTGGGCCAGCGCGCGCCGCTGCCAGCGCTCCATCAGCCCGTGCAGCGCCAGCTGCCAGGGGGCGTCGCCGAGAAACGGCGAGCCGCCCCAGACCAGCGCGAGACAAGCGCCGGGCCGAAGCCAGCGCGCCGAGTTGGCGGCAACCGCGTCCCGGCGCATCCGGTGGAAGGCGTTGCCGATCGCGATCAGGTCGAAGGCACCAGCAGGCAGGTCGGCCGACTCAGCCGCGGCCACCTCGGCGTGAATCTCCTCCGCCCCGCCGGCCAGCGCCTTCTCCCGGACCACGGCGATCATGTCTGGTTCCTGATCGACGGCCCAGATCTGCGCGAACGACCCCCGCAACGCAAAGCTGAGCTGGCCGGTGCCGCAGGCCAGATCCAGCATCCGGTCCGCACCGTGCGGCGCGACGCGCTCCACCAGGTGAGAGATCAGGGTCTGCGGGTAGCGCTGCCGGAAGCGCTCGTAGTCATCGGCGGTGCCACGGTAGAGGTCGGTCCGGAACTCGGGATCGGTCATAACGGGATTGTCGCCGGCCCGGGTCTAGGTGATGCGGTACCCGACGCCCGGTGTCGTGGCGATGACCGGCGGCTCGCCGAGCTTGCGGCGCAGCCGTCCGATGGTCACGGTCACCGTGTTGGTAAACGGGTCGGCGTGCTCGTCCCAGACCTGCTCGAGCAGATCCTCCGCGCGCAGGTAGGCCGGTGATGCCCGCAGCAGGGCCTCGAGCACGCCGAACTCCTTCACCGAGAGGTCAAGCTGCCGCCCGCCGCGGCTGACGATCCGGCGCACCGGATCGAGCTCGATCCCGGCCGCCCGCAGCGTCCGGGCGCGCGCGGTCGGCCGTCGCCGGGCCAGGGCCCGGACGCGCAAGACGAGCTCGGGGAAGTGGAAGGGCTTGCCGAGGTAGTCGTCGGCGCCGAGGCCCAGGCCAGTGACCCGGTCGCTCGGATCCCCGGCGGCCGTCAGCATCAGGACCATCGCCCGGTCGTCGTGGTCGGTGATCATCTGACAGAGGGTGTCGCCGTGGATCCCTGGGAGGTCGCGATCGAGCACGACGACGTCGTAGGGGTTGAGGTCGAGCTTGGCCGCGGCCTCCAGCCCGTCGTGGGCCGCGTCGACGGCCATGCCCTGGTCGCGCAGGCCCTCGACCAGCACGTCGGCCAGCGACCGGGAGTCCTCGACCACAAGCACTCTCATGCCCGGGCCTCCGCCGGGACTGTCGGTGCGGCGCGTGCGGCGGCGGCCGGCAGCTCGACGCAGACGCGCAGTCCGCCGCCGGACCGGGCCTGCAAGTCCAGCGTCCCGCCGTGGGCCTCGGCGATCGCCGCGACGATCGAGAGGCCCAGGCCGGAGCCCCGGTCCGTGCCGATCCGGTCCGCGCCGAGCCGCCGGAAGGGCTGTGACAGCTGGGCGACCTGCTCCGGGTCCAGCGGCTCGCCGCCGTTCTCGACGACGATCCTGGCCCGCCCCTCGCTCGCCTGGGTGCTGATGCGGACCCAGCCGCCTTCGGCGTTGTGACACACCGCGTTGTCGATCACGTTCTCGACCATGCGGGTCAGCAGTGCCTGGCTGCCCGCCACCCAGGCGCCGCCCTGCCCGCTGGTGTCCTGGACAGTGAGATCCATCGCCCTGATCGCGGCCGCCTGATCGGCGAGCGCCGCGCCGACGATGTAGTCCAGCGGCAGCGAGACGTGGCCGGGGAGCGATCGGTGCTGAGCACGGGCCAGGACGAGGAACGCCTCGAGCAGCTTGTCGATCCGGTCCAGCTCGGTCCGCAATCGTGCGGCCAGGGCGACGGTCTGCGGCGGCACCGGCTCCGGCTTGGCCAGGGCCACGTCGAGGGCGGCCCGCATCGTGGTCAGCGGAGTGCGAAGCTCGTGGGACGCGTTGGCCACAAAGCGGCGCTGGGCGCTGAATGCGTGGTCCAGCCGTCCCAGCAGCCCGTCGATAGTGTCCCCGAGTTCCTTGAGCTCATCCTTCGGGCCCGTGACCGTCAGCCGCTCGTGCAGGTTGTCCTCGGAAATGCGTTGCGCGGTTGTGGTCATCTGCCGAACCGGCCGCAGGGCCCGGCCGGCGACCAGCCAGCCGAGCGCCGCCGAGACCACGGTCATGATCCCCAGCGCGACCAGCGAGGCGAAGAGGAGGGTATGGCCGAGCTGGCTCTGGTTCGGCTGCGGGTTCTGCTGGGACTCCAGCAGGGCGATCGCGGACTTCAGCGACCTGATCTGGGCGTCGGCCCGGCCAAGTGCCCCGGGCGGCAGCCCGGCGAGATGACCGTGGACTGTTGGCGTCGATACCGCCACCGAGGAGCTGCCAACCGCGACGCCGCTGGCGATGGCCAGCAGGAGCGCCCCCGAGATCAGGAACAGCAGGGAGTACAGAGCGGTCAGCCGCACCCGCACCGTGCGGCGCGGCAGCCTGACCCACTTCGGCAGCCTCATCCGCATCTCCCCTTGAACTGGCAACTGGCCTGGTCAGGGGCCGCCATCCGGTTCTCAGCATCCCTCGGCGGACCTAACAGCGGGATAACAGCCTCCGTGCGGCCCATGTTATGGCCACCCCCGTAGAACCAGTGTCGGCAAGTTTTCGCTGCGACTCAAAGGATCTACACGATGCAAGCCACGATCGAAGTGAGCGGGCTGCGCAAGCGGTTCGGCCCGGCGCTCGCGCTTGACGGCATGTCGTTCACCGTCCAGCCGGGTCAGGTCACCGGCTTCGTCGGCCCGAACGGGGCCGGGAAGTCCACCACGATGCGGGTCATCCTCGGGCTGGACGCGCCCGACCAGGGCAAGGCGACCGTCGGCGGCAAGCCGTACGGCAGCCTGCGGCAGCCGATGCGAGTTGTCGGGTCGCTGCTGGACGCCGGGGCGCTGCAGCCTAGCCGCAGCGCCCGCAATCACCTGCTCTGGCTGGCCCATTCCCAGGGCCTGACCGCCAGGCGGGTTGACGAGGTCATCGAGCAGGCCGGCCTGGACGGCGTGGCCAGGCGGCGGGCCGGCGGCTTTTCCCTCGGCATGCGGCAGCGGCTGGGAATCGCCGCGGCCATGCTGGGCGACCCGGCCGCGATCATGCTGGACGAGCCGTTCAACGGGATGGACCCGGAGGGCATCGTCTGGATGCGGGGGTTCCTCAAGTCGCTGGCCGCACAGGGCCGGGCCGTGCTGGTGTCCAGCCATCTGATGAGCGAACTGCAGGACACTGCGGACCACCTGGTCGTGGTCGGCCGCGGCAAGGTCATCGCCGACACGACCCTGGCCAGCCTGCTCGCGGCGGCGTCCGGAGACCGGGTGACATTGCGCACAGCCGCGCGGCCGGAGGCGACGGCGGTGCTCGAGAACGCGGGGGCCACCGTCGTCGCCACCGGCCAGGATGTCCTGACGATCTCGGGGCTGGCGTCCGAGCAGGTGGTCGCGCTGCTGGCGGAGAAGTCGGTGTCGTTCTCGGAGGTCTCCGCCCACCGGGCGACCCTGGAGCAGGCCTACATGGAGCTGACCAGGGAGTCCGTCGAGTTCAGGCCGGCGGGCCTCGAGTCCGGTGCCAGTGAGGGGGTCTCGCGATGACTGCCGCCGCTGTCTCCGTAGCCCGGCCCGGCGAGCGGGCCGCCGTCGGCCGCATCGGCTTCGGCCCGGCGCTCCGCGCCGAATGGACGAAGTTCCGCAGTGTGCGGGGCTGGGTGATCGGCATGATCCTGGCCGCGATCCTGACGATCTTCCTCGGCATCTTCACGGCCGCGAACGCCGGCATCGGCTGCCAGATGAACGGCGGCCCGGTCAAGACAGGCAAGGCCTGCCTGCCGTACATCCCGTACGGACCGGGCGGGGAGGTTGTCACCGACAGTTTCTACTTCGTGCGCCAGCCGCTGGCCGGCAACGGCAGCATTACCGCGCGCGTCACCTCCCTGACCGGACAGCATGCGGACCTCAGCAACGGGCCGGCCAACTCAGGTCAGAACGTCCCCGGCCTGGCGGACTGGGCCAAGGCCGGGATCATCATCAAGCAGAGCACCCACCAGGGCTCGGCCTACGCGGCGATGATGGTGACCGCCGGCCACGGCGTCCAGATGCAGTACAACTTCACCGGCGACACCGCCGGGATGGCGGGTAACGTGTCGGCGGCCCATCCGCGCTGGCTGCGGCTCACCCGCTCGGGCGACACTCTGACCGGCTACGACTCCGCCGACGGCACAAACTGGACCCGGGTCGGCACTGTCCAGCTGACCGGGCTGCCGTCGAGCGTCCAGATCGGCATGTTCGCGACGTCACCGGGCTACACGGTGACACAGAGCTCCTTCGGCGGCAGCAACAACAACAGCGGCCCCGCCCAGGCCACCGGCGTGTTCGATCACGTTGGCCTGACCGGCGCGGCCTCCGGCGGCACCTGGACCGGCACCGCGGTGGGCGGCGGCGGCCCGATCGGCGCGGGACCTCAGGGCAACGGCGCTAGCGCGCCGCCCTATACCCGCAGCGGCGGCGCATTCACGATCACGGGATCGGGCGACATCGCCCCGGTGACGCCGGGACCGGGCGGAGGGCTACCGACGGTGACGGTTGAGCAGACCCTGGTCGGCATATTCATTGGCCTGATCGTGATCGTGGTGGTCGCGGCGATGTTCTTCAGCACCGAGTACCGCCGCGGCCTGATCCGCACCACGCTCGCTGCGACCCCGCAGCGCGGAGTAGTGCTGGCCGCCAAGGCCGTGATCATCGGCGCGGTGGCCTTCGTCACCGGGGCGATTGCGGCGGTGGTCTGCATCGCCGTCGGCATTCCCAGGGCAGAGAACAACGGCCAGGTGCTGCTGAAGCCGCCCCTGATCACCGATGTGCGAGTGATCGTCGGCACGGCGGCGGTGCTGGGCCTGGCCGCGATCTTCGCGGTCGCGCTGGGGGCCATCCTGCGGCGCAGTGCGGCCGCGATCACGCTCGCGATTGTCATCGTCGTCATGCCGTTCCTGCTGACCGCGCTCAATGTCCTGCCTGCCACCGTCGGCGACTGGCTCCTCCGGCTGACCCCGGCCGCGGGCCTGGCGATCGAGCAGAGCATCCCGCGGTACTTCCAGGTCGCCACCGTCACCAATCCCGTCCAGGGGTACTGGCCGCTGTCGCCCTACGCCGGCTTCGGCGTGCTGTGCCTGTGGGTAGCGGGGGCCCTGGCCCTGGCACTGGTCATGCTCCGGCGGCGAGACGCATGAGCAACGTGAGCGAGGTGACGGGGCGCGGTGCCGCCTGGACTGAGGAGCCGGGTTGTGGCGACGAGGGAAGGTGGCACCCAACGGCGCCCCGGAGAGCGAGCGGGATAACAGTCGCGCTGCACGCCGAGTGGACCAAGCTGCGCACGGTCTCCGGGCCTGCCTGGCTGCTCCTCGGGGTCGCGGTGCTGACCATCGCGGTCGGTGCGGCGGCCACCGGGGCCACCCACTGCCCGCAGGGCATGACGTGCCCGGTCGACACCACCAGGCTGAGCCTGAGCGGGGTCATGGCCGGGCAGGCGGTGGTCGCGATCCTCGCGGTCCTGATGTTCAGCAACGAGTACAGCTCGGGCATGATCCGCGTGACGCTCGCGGCCATGCCGAGCCGAGTGTCCGTGCTGGCGGCCAAGGCGATCCTGCTGGCCGGGATCGTGCTGGTGGCCGCGGCGGTGGCGGTGTTCGGCTCGGTGGTCGTCGGGCACCTGATCCTGCCGGGCCACGGGTTCACCGCCGCGCGGGGCTTCCATACGGTGTGGCTGAGCTACGGGCCCACGCTCCGCGCCGCCTGCGGCTCGGTCCTGTACCTGGGGCTCATCGCGCTGATGAGCCTCGGCGTTGCGGTGCTCGTGCGGGACTCGGCCGTCTCGATCGGCGTCAGCCTGGCGCTGCTGTACCTGTTCCCGATCGTCTTGGCGTTCATCGGGAACGAGCAGTGGCAGCGCCGTCTGGAGCGCTGGACACCGACCAGCGCGGGCCTCACCATCCAGGACACCATCGGCCTCAAGGGCCTGGCGATCACTCCGTGGGCCGGCCTCGGCGTGCTGGCGATCTGGGCTGGCGCTTCCCTGGTCCTTGGCGGGCTGGCGCTGCGGCTGCGCGACGCCTGACACCGCCGGCTGGGGCCGGTGCCGCCTGGTTCAGGCGGCCCCGGCACCGCGAAGTTCGCGGGCCGCGCGCGTGGCCGCCACCGCCGCCACGATCGTGGCCGCGGAGAGCACGACCGCGCCGATGGCCCAGCTTGGCGGCGTGGACGTGGCGAAGAGGCCCTCGGTGCCGTTGTTGAATAGCGGGCCATCGAGAAGTCGAAGGGCCAGGCCCCAGGTGAGGTCCGAGACGGTAACGGCGGCCATGCATACCGTCAGCGCGATCATGGCAATAACCTGGGCCCGGACCAGGCGGTCCGGCAGCTCGGCGCGGTGCAGGATCGAGACGGCACACCACGTGCAGAACCCGGCGACAACCGCTCCGAGCGCCATCACGATCAGCACCTCAGCGATATTCACCATCGGGTGAGCCTCCGGGCGTGGCGACATCATGACGATGAGCTTGGCGATGCGGAGCCAGGCGAGGATCGCGAGCGGCGGCAGGACCAGGCGGGCTAGGAGATCGAGGCGACGGCCGGCGATCGCCTGCCGGAGGACGCTCCAGAGCAGCGGGACCGCGGCGGCGAGAGCCACGACGCCCGCCGCGACCGCCGCCGCGCGCAGGATGCTGAACGACAGGCCGATCACGACGTGCTGGCTCGCCGCGACGTGGAAAGGCTGATCCTCGGTCATCTTCTGAAAGCCAGCGCCCGCGATCGTGAACACGACCAGCGCGCAGACAGCAACGCCGAGCGACCCGCGGATGCGGTCCGTCATGGGCATGCCTCCCGGAGGGCGGAAGTGGGCGTCCGCGGCGCCGGTCGTGGCGTTGGCGAGCACGCGCAGCCGGGCGCGGCGGGATGAGCAGGCCAGGAGGTCAGCCAGGAGGGCCGCGTACTCCTCGCCGTAGCGGTCGCGCCACCGGCGCGGATAGAGGCCGAGTACGGCTCGGACCGCCAGCGCATCCCGGGTCATGCCGTCACCGGGCCGGCGCCTGCGAGCCGGGTCAGCCCGAGCTCGGCCACGGCCCGCATCTTGCGCGCCGCGTGCGCCAGTTCCCCGGCCCCAGCCGCCGTGATCCGGTACGGCCGCCGGCGCTGCTCGGCGGGCAGGGCCTCGATGAGCCCCCGCTCCTCCAGCCGGGTGATCGCCCCGTACAGCGTGCCCGGGCCCATCTGCACGCCGACCTGGGCGGCGATGTCCTGGGTGATCGCGTAACCGTGCTTGGGGCCGCCAGCCAGGCTGGCCAGGACCAGCATCGACGGGTCGGACCAGCGCCCCAGATCCTCGCTCATGCCGGGAGCCTATAGTACGTCAGGCGTAGTACGCAACACGTAATAGTGGCGGTGGACGCAGCCTCGATCATCCCTTCGGCAGGGGGCGCCGACGCGGTCCTGACCGCACTAGGCCCGCACGGCACCGGCCCCACGACCATCAGCCAGGACAGCGTCCACAGCATTATCCTGGCCATGCAGAAAACGGGCACCCGCCGACTCATCACCGTCAGCGGCTCCATCGTCTTGCGGGCCACGTTCCTCCGCCACGTCTGCGCCGACATGCGCGACGCGGAGGCCGCGGTCCCGACAGCGGCCTGGACTGGACGATCATGCGCCCGCCGGCGCTGACCAGTAAGCCCGCCAGGGGGACCTACCGTATCGCCGACTGACAACGCGGCCTACTGGCCGAGATAGGCGATGACCGCCAGGACCCTGCGGTTGTCGTCGTCGGAGGGCTGGAGCCCGAGCCGCAGGAAGATCGATGCCGTGTGCTTGGCCACCGCCCGCTCGGTGATCACCAGCTTCTGCGCGATCGCCAGGTTGGACCGGCCCTCGGCCATCAGGCCGAGCACTTCGCGTTCGCGCGGGCTCAGGGCGGCCACCGCGTCGTCGCCGGAGTTGCTGGCGAGCAGCTTCGCCACCACCTCGGGATCCATCGCGGTGCCGCCCGAAGCGACCCGGCGCACCGCATCGATGAACTGGGTCCCGTCCATCACGCGGTCCTTGAGCAGGTAGCCGATCCCGCCGGTGCCGCCCGCCAGCAGCTCCCGGGCATAGAGCTGCTCGACGTACTGGGACAGCACCAGGACCGGCAGGTCCGGCAGCTCCCGGCGGGCCTCCAGGGCCGCCCGCAGCCCTTCGTCGGTAAACGTCGGGGGCAGGCGGACATCGACGATGGCGACATCGGGCTTGTCCGCGAGGACCGTGGCCAGCAGCTCGTGGCCGGTCTCGACCGCAGCCGTCACCTCGAAGCCATGAGCCTCAAGCAGCCGGGTGAGCCCGTCCCGCAGCAGGAAGAGGTCTTCGGCTATGACAGCGCGCACGGGATCTCCATGTTCACAACCGTCGGTCCGCCCTGCGGACTGGATACCGCCACGACGCCGTCGAACGCGCCGAGCCGCCGCTCGATACCCCGCAGGCCGCTGCCCTTCGCTGGGTCGGCGCCGCCGTGTCCGTTGTCGCCCACGCTGATCCGCAGCACGCCGCCGGAGTGCCGGATGTCGATCCAGGCCTCGCGGGCGGCCGCGTGCTTGGAAACGTTCGCGAGCAGCTCGCTCACCGCGAAGTAGGCGGCTGACTCCACTGGCCCTGGCGGCCGGCTCGGCAGCTCGCCGGTGAAACGCACGCGCTGCGGGCTGTCCAGGGCGAGCGCGCGCACCGCCTCCGCCAGCCCGCGGTCGGCGAGCACGGGCGGATGAATACCCCGGACGAGATCCCGCAGCTCGGCCAGGGCCCTGACTGATGACGCCTTCGCCTCGGCCAGCAGGGCGCGGGCCGCATCCGGGCTGGTCTCGAGCTGCTGGTCGATCGCGTCCAGGGTCATGCCCATCGCGACCAGCCGGGCCTGCGCGCCGTCGTGCAGGTCCCGCTCGATCCGGCGCAGCTCGGCCGCGCCGCTGTCGATGAAGTCCGACCGAGTCTGGGTCAGGTGGCGGATCTGGGCGGTCAGCTCGACTTCCTTGTTCGATCCGAGGATGAGCCGGGCGAGCCAGCCGTAGCCGGTCAGCAGCGGCGGTGCCGCCCAGAGGCCGGCGGCGATGAGCACCAGGCCGAGCGGCAGGGCGCCCGGGCCCTTGGCGACCAGGAAGCCGACGTGGGGAAGCTGGCTGACGGCCACGCCAAGTGTCGGCAGCACGGCGAACACCAGGCCGTAGCAGATCATCACGGCCGGGGCCGCGATCAGGACCGTGCCCACGGTGGCGTTGACGGCGAGCCAGAGCAGGTCGCGCCAGGTTGCCGGGTCGGTCAGGATCCACCTCAGGCGCCGGCGGGCGTGCTCGCCCAGCCCGAGCCCGCTGCTATCAGGGCCCGGCCGGTACGGCCTCTCGATCGAGACCCCGCACCACCGGGCCGTGAGCCGCCGCATGAGGTTGACGAGCGGGCGGAAGTACAGCAGCGTCGCCAGGATCACGAGGAAGGGGACCCCGCCCGCGGTGCTGAGCGATGGTCCCGGCAGACGCGAGTTCGCGAGCCAGCGAATGATGTCCGAGAAGTACGCGACGATCAGCGTCACCGCGAGCACCGGGCCAAGCCCTGCGATCATCAGCGCGAAGAGCTCGAGCCCGCGGCCGACGGCCACCAGGCCGACGCGGGGCCGGGCCAGCCACGCGCGACGCGGCGCCCGCGTCTTCGGGCTCACCGCGGTGCCGCTCACGTTCCGTCTCCTCGTGCCGTAGGTACTTCACCCAGTCTGCAAGGCCTCGCGCGGATCCGCAGTGGCCCTGGACCCCGAATCGCGGGTGTACCTACATACACCGCCAAGACGCCGCTCAGCCGTATGTCGCGGGCAGGCCGCCGTTACCTAGCGTAACCGGAAGTGGCGGTCATTCCGGCCGCTCGCCAAGCGCCGACAAGCGAGAGGAACGTCATGGAAACCATCGAAGCGCGCAGCCTTGGCCGGCAGTACGGCCAGCGCTGGGCGCTCACCGACTGCACGCTGGACGTGCCGGCGGGCACGGTAACCGGCCTGGTCGGACCGAACGGCGCGGGCAAGACCACGCTGCTCAACCTGGTCACGGGGATGCTCAAGCCGACCACCGGCAGCATCCGGGTGCTCGGCGGCACCCCGGCCAGCGGCCGCGACCAGCTGCGCAAGGTCGGCTACGTGGCCCAGGAGACCCCGGTCTACGCCGGCCTGTCGGTCGCCGACCACCTCAAGATGGGCCAGCACATGAACGCCCGCTGGGATGCCGGCCTCGCGGCCGGGCGGATCGCCCAGCTCGGCCTGGACCCCAGGCAGAAGGCCGGCCGCCTGTCGGGCGGCCAGCGGGCGCAGCTGGCGCTGACGCTGGCCGTGGCCAGGCGGCCCGAGCTGCTGATCCTGGACGAGCCGGTCGCCAGCCTCGACCCGCTGGCCCGACGGGAGTTCCTGGCGAGCCTGGCCGAGACCGTGGCCGCCAGTGACATGTCCGTGGTCATGTCCTCGCACCTGGTCTCCGACCTGGAGCGCGTGTGCGACTACCTGATCGTGCTCGTCGCCTCGCGGGTGCAGGTGGCCGGGCCGGTGGACGACCTGCTCGCGGCCCACCGCCTGCTGACCGGGGCGGGTGGCGCCGGATCGGATCATGCCGAGGCGGTGCCCGCCGGATGCGAGGTCATCACCCGGACGCGTACCCCTGGTCAGACAACGCTGCTGGTCCGCGGCGACGTACCGGGCAGCGACCCGGCCTGGGCCGTGACCAGGCCGGGCCTGGAAGACATCGTCCTGGCCTACATGGGCCGGGCAGATAACCGCGCCGGCGACGGCGCCGTGGCACTGGAGGGAATCCGATGAGTTGGCTAACCTGGCGCCAGTTCCGCATTCAGGCGCTCGTGGCCGGGATTGTGCTGGCCGCACTTGCGATCATCTACTGCTACACCGGCCCGCAGCTGCGGCATCTGTATAACTCCAGCGGCCTGACTGGCTGCGGCCGTCATTCCGATTGTCAGTCGCTTGCGGTCACCTTCATGAATAACGTCAAGGCCGACGGCGTCTACGCGGCCCTCTTCTTTGCCGGAGCCCTGATCCTGATCGTGCTTCCCGCGATCATGGGCGCCTTCTGGGGGGCCCCGCTGGTGACCAGGGAACTTGAGACCGGCACCTACCGGCTGGCGTGGAACCAGGACGTGACGAGGACCCGGTGGATGGCGATCAAACTCGGCATCGTCGGGCTGGGCGCGGCGGCGCTGGCGGGGTTGTTCAGCCTGATCTTCACCTGGTGGGCCGGCCCCATTGACTACGCGGGCGGCTTCCCCAACAACCTCGGCTACTTCACGAGGCTCTCGCCGCTGATGTTCGTCGCCCGCGGACTGGCTCCGGTCGGCTACGCGCTGCTCGCGTTCGCCGTGGGCGTGATCATCGGCGTCATGATCAGGCGCACGGTCCCGGCCATGGCCATCACGATCGCGGTCGTCGTGGCCTTCCAGTTCCTGTGGCCGACGTTCGTGCGGCCGCACCTGCTCACGCCCGACCGCGCCAGCGCGCCGGTCACGCTCCTGGGGCTGAACGACATGATCGTCAGCCACACCGGCGTGGTCACCGTGCCGATCAACCAGCCCGGCACACCCCAGCTGAGCGGCGCCTGGGTGGTCTCGAACACCAGCCTGACGCCGTCCGGCCACGCGTTCGTGCTGCCGCAGACCTCGATCTGTGCCGCCGGCAGCATCACCCAGTGCGATGCGTGGATCGCCGGTCACCATCTCACCCAGGTGGTCAGGTACCTGCCTGCCAGCGACTTCTGGCCGCTGCAGTGGTACGAGACCTCGGTCCTCCTCATCCTCGCGGTCGGCGTGGGCGGGGCCGCCACCTGGCGCGTCCGCCGCCTGCTGACCTGACGGGGAGCCAGCCTGCGGGCTGGGCCAGCATCGCGGGGCCGCTGCCGGTGACCGGCAGCGGCCCCGTCGTCTGCATGAGCATGGGCTAGCGTCGAGGCGTGTGCCTCCTCATCGCGCTGTTTCAGCAGATCGCGGATGCGCCGCTGATCATCGCGGCCAACCGGGATGAACGACTGGACCGGCCCGCGGTCGCCATGACGGTCCTGCGGCCGTCCGGGCCGCGGATCCTCGGCGGCCGCGACGAGCTCGCCGGCGGCACCTGGCTCGCGGTCAACGAGTACGGCGTCGTGGCCGGCCTGACGAACCAGCCGTCCGCAGACGGCCGGGATGCGGGCAAGCGATCCCGGGGCGAACTCCCGCTGGCCTTCGCCGGGCACAAGACCGCGGCCGAGGCGGTGGCCGCCGTCACCGCGCGGCTGAACCCGGCCGAGTACAACCCGTGCTGGATGCTGATCGGCGACCGGCAGGCCCTGTTCTCGGTCGGGCTCGCCGGCGGCCAGGCCGCGGACGTCGAGGAGCTCGCGCCCGGGCTGCACATCCTGGAAAACGCCCCGCTGCGCGCGCCTTCGGCCAAGGCGGATTTCGTCCGCGGCCTGATCGGAGCGGAACGAGCGGCGGAGCCGGGGCCCGACTCGTCCGCGGGGGCTCCGGGGGTCGTCCCCCTGGCTAGTACAGCTACGGTCGCGGCGCTGGAGAGAGTGCTGAGCAGCAACCAGCCCGCCGTGCCCGAACCGCGCACGGATGACCAGGGCCGGACCTGGCCTCCGGAGATCTCGGCGCCGTGCGTGCACACGCCGGAGTACGGGACCAGATCGGCGATGACCGTGGTCGTCCCGGCGAGCGGAAGGCCGCATGTGCGCGTAGCCGACGGCCCGCCCTGCGAATGCCCGTTCCTGGATGTATCGGGCTTGTGGACGGAGCGCGGATCGGCTGAGATGGCCGGATGAGAGGGGCGATTCATGGACTTTGAGCTTTCGGCCGAGCAGCGGCTGCTGCGCGACACGATCCGGCAGTTCGCCGACGAGCAGATCCGGCCGGTGGCGCGGGAGTGGGAGGCCGAGGGCCGGTACCCGGAGGAACTCGTCGCGACCATGCGCGATCTCGGCCTGTTCGGCCTGCTGGTCCCGGAGGAGTACGGCGGCATCGGCGCCGACATGGTCTCGCTGGCGGTGGTGTTCGAGGAGATCTCGCGCGCCTGGATGGGCGTGGCCGGCATTCTTGGCAGTCATTCCCTGTCCTGCTGGATGATCGCTAAGCACGGCACCGAGGAGCAGCGCAGCCGTTACCTGCCTGAGCTCGCCACCGGCAAGAGGCGGACCGGTATCGCGCTGACGGAACCCGCCGCCGGCAGTGATCTGCAGGGCATCCAGAGCACCGCGCGCCGCGATGGCGACAGCTACGTGATCAATGGCCGGAAGACGTGGATCACCAACGCGAGGCACGCCGACCCGCTGCCGGTCCTGGTCAAGACCGACCCGGGCGCGCGGCCGGCGCACGCGGGGATGTCGGTGTTCCTGGTCGAGGCCGGGACGCCCGGCTACGAGGTGATCAGGGACCTGCCCAAGCTCGGCTACCGCGGGCCGGAGACCTGTGAGCTCGTGCTCGACAACGTGCGGGTGCCGGCCTCGGCGCTGCTCGGCGGCACCGAGGGGCGCGGCCTGCAGCAGGTGCTCGGCGCGCTGGAGACCGGCCGGGTCAACGTCGCGGCGCGTGCCGTCGGCGTCGCCCAGGAGGCCTACGACCAGGCGCTGCGGTACGCCGGCGAGCGTGAGGCCTTCGGGCAGAAGATCTCCGGGTTCCAGGCGGTGCAGCTCAAGCTCGCCGACATGGCGATCAAGCTCCAGGCCGCGCGCCTGCTCGTGTACTGGGCAGCCTCGAAGGCGGACGCGGGCGAGCGCGCCGACCTGGAGTCGGGCATGGCGAAGGTGTACGCGTCGGAGATTGCCCTGGAGTGCTCCGTCGAGGCGATGCAGGTGCACGGGGGGTACGGGTATTCGCGCGAGTTCACGGTGGAGCGCCTGTACCGGGACGCGCCCCTCATGGTGATTGGCGAGGGCACCAACGACATCCTGCGGACGGTGATCGCCCGCTCGCTGACGAGCGGCCGCGGGCGGGTGGGCTGACCCCTACTGGCCGTTGCTCACCAGGTAGGCGCGATTGACGGTCTCGGTGGTCCGGTTGCCGTGGCTGTCGGTCACGACGGAGCGCAGCGACACGTAGCCGCCGCCGGCCGGGTTGGCGATAGTAGCCAGCCAGGACCCGCCGTGCTTCACCAGCGTGACGGCACGCCAGGTCTTGCCGTTGTTGTCGGACACCTGCACCTGCACGCTCGTCAGCGGGTACCGCGGGGTCGCCACCTTCTGCCCGCCGCCGCGCCGGACCACGACCTGCACCGTCGTGGTCGAGCCGTCCTTGGCGTTGTTCGCCGAGTCCAGGTTCTCCGGGCTGAATTCCGTGACCGTGACCGGTGCCGCCTCCGGGCCGCGGGCGCTCGGCTTGTCGTAGAACCGCCACGTGAGCGAGACGGCGGGGGACAAGAGGGTTTCACTCTTCGCCGCCGGCGGCCGGCTGAGGTTCACGGTCAGCGTGTACCAGCCGGCCCTGGTGCCCTTGGCGCGGAACGTGGCGTTCTTCCCGCACAGCACGACCCGGACGGAACTGACGGTCGCGGTCCCGCGGGCCAGCGTCTCCCGGCCGCTGCCCTCGCAGTCGCGGCCGCCGGGCTGGAGCGGGTCGGCGAAGAAGTCGCCCGCCGCGTACGTGATGGCCGAGCCGTTCATCACCGGGTAGACCGCGCCCGGCTCCTCCACCGCGCTGCCGAGAATGTCGAGGTAGTTGAGGCCGGCCGAGTAAGCCGACGTCTTGTCGATTTCCCTGGTGATCGTCGTGCCGCTCGGGCCGAACGCCAGCCCGGTCAGCCACGTTCCCGGCGTCCGGTCGTCGGTGTAGGACTCGGGCAGGTTGTACTCGGGGAGGGTCAGCGAGCCACAGCCGTCGTAGGTCTCTATGACGTTCCGCAGAGGGGCGGAATTCTCGTTGGCGCGCAGCTCGACGTTCACGTGCGCCAGACCGCCGAGGCGCTGGCTGTAGCTCGGGTGGGCCGGGATGCCGCCGTTGTACGCGGCCGCCTCGTCGTAGACCTGGAGCAGGCTCGGCTCGGTCCAGTAGGTCTGGTAGACGAACCGGAGCCCGCTGCCGGTCATCGGCTTGACGTACACGGTGCCGGGGGTGATCACGCCTTTCGACATCCCGACCGGCACGAGCAGGCCGGTAACCCCGTTGAGGTGCCCGGCGCCCTTGACGCACAGCATCACCGACTGGTTGCGCTGGGTGACGCCGGCGGGGACGTTCAGGGTGGCGCGCACCGGCACGGCGCCGACCGCGCTCAGCGTGACGGTGGTGTTCGAGCGCACGCGCACGACCTTCGCCACCAGCGTCTGGCTGCCGTGATCGGCCGCCGCGGTAATCGGTGCGGCGACCACGTACTGGCCGGCGGGCACGGTCACCTTGCTCAGGTAGGTGAGGTAGTCGTGGCCGTTCGTCGCGCCGAACACCGTCGGCTCGATCGCCACGCGCTTGCCATTGCGGTCGACGCCGCGAATCGTCAGCGTGTACTGCCTCGCCGCAGCCGCGACGTGCCCTTGCGTCCCGAGCGCAGCCGTCGCGGTGAGCCCGGACGCGACGGCCGCGACCGCCGCAAGCAGGGTGAATTTAGCCGACGTCCGCACGCGCCCACTCCCCATCCCGACATGCGTCAAGAACTGGAGCGTAACGAACCGATTGGGATGGTGTGCCGTGTTTCGGTGCAGTCGTTAGCGGCGGTCAGGACCCGGACGGCTCGCAGCCGCACACGATGCCGTAGTCGGCCGACGCGTCGCCAGGTACCGCATCCGGCAGGCTGAGCAGATCTGCTGCCGTCGCGACCTGGCCCGCGTCCAGCGACTTGTCCGCGCCGAACGGCTTGTCCGCAGGCTGACTGGCCTGCAGCGATGCGGCCGCCGAGACGGTGATCTTCACCGGCGAGGGAACGGGCGTGCCGCGCCCGCTTCCGGTGTCGTCCGTGCCATCTGGGTCAGGCGGCAGCCAGGGGACGGCGCCAGCCGCGGTGAGTGCGTCGTAGGCAAGGCCCAGTTTCTCGTAGAGGAACAGCACCGGATTGCCGTCGGCGATCTCCAGCGCGGCCCGCAGGGCGTCGGCCGGGTTCTCCGCGTCCTCGCAGCGGATGCCCGGCCGGGCCTGGCGCAGAGCCGTGCCGATCAGCGCGTGCATCTCGCCCTGGGCGCGCCCGCGCTTGTCGCTGTCCTCGTAGAGCACGACCGCGCCGAACCTGGCGGCGATCGCCTCGGCAGACTGCGCGAGCAGGTCGTCCCTGCGGTCTCCGGGCAGGGTGACCGCTGCCACCGGCTCGCCGCCAAAGACCTCGGTGATGAACTGGCCGGTTGCCTCCAGGGCGGCCGCATTGTGGCCGTAGTCGACGATGACCGGGCTATTGCCGGCGCGGAAGACGTTCCCGCGCCCCGGGTTGGCCGCCTCCGGGGCAAAGGCCGCGAGCGCCCGCCGGATGTCCTTGGCACTCACTCCGGCGGCGCGGCCCGCCGCGACCGCGGCGAGCGCGTTGGCCACGACGTGGCGGGCCCGCCCGTCGAACGCGCCGGGGAGTTCGCTGACGGGCAGCAGCGGCCGCTGCTCGCCGTGGCCGGTTTCGGTCAGCTGACCGTCGATGACCTCGTAGCACAGCCCGCCTGCCTGCTTGTGCCGCTCGAGCACCGGACTGCCGGGGACGAGGCTGAACAGCCTGATGACCGGCGCGTGCCGGCGCACCGCCGACCGGTCGGCGAGCGCCACCGTTGCCGGGTCGTCGGCGTTGAGCACCACCGAGCCGCCGTCCCGGATCTCCTCGGCGACCAGCGCCTTGACGTGAATCAGCTCCTCGATGGTGTCGATGCAGTCATCGCCCAGATGATCGGCCGCGATGTTGGTGACGACCGCGACATCGGCCCGGTCATAGCCGAGGCCGCGGCGGATGATGCCGCCGCGGGCGGTCTCCAGCACGACCGCCTCGACCGTCGGGTCGTCGAGCACCATCTCGGCCGATCGCGGGCCGGAGGCGTCGGCCGAGTAGACGAGCTTGCCGGCGACACAGACCCCGTCCGTGCAGGACATGCCGGTTCGCAGGCCTGCCTGCCGGAGCACCTGATCGATCATGCGCACCGTGGTGGTCTTGCCGTTCGTGCCGGTCACCGAGATGATCGGGATCCGCGGCTGAACTCCCGGCGGGTACAGGCTGTCCACGACCGCGGCCGCGACATCGCGGGGAGTTCCCTCCGTTGGCGACAGGTGCATGCGCAGGCCCGGGCAGGCGTTCAGCTCCAGCACGCCGCCTGGCTGCGCCGGTCCGTGCCCGGCGGGGTCGATCAGCGGCGCGCCGATGTCCGCCAGCCTCAGGTCGATACCGCAGATGTCCAGGCCGGAGACTGCCGCGGCCCGGACGCACATCGCCGCGACCTCTGCGTGCACCAGCTCGGTCACGTCGCGGCTGGTACCGCCGGTGGACAGGTTGGCGTTCCGCCTGAGCGTGACCAGCTGGCCAGCCGGCGGCACCGAATGGTCGTCCAGGCCGAGCGCGTTCAGGTGGCTGATCGCGTCCGCGTCGAGCTTGATCTTGGTCAGCTCGCGCGAGTGTCCGTCGCCGCGACGCGGGTCGGTATTGGCGATGGCGACCAGCTGGCCGATCGTGCGCTCGCCGTCGCCGGTCACCGCGGCCGGCCGCAGCTCAGCGGCGGCGGCGAGCTGGCCGTCGATCACCAGGACCCGGTAGTCAGTGCCTGGCAGGAACGCCTCGACCAGGACGGCGCCGCCGGCCGCGGACGCCTTGGCGTAGGCCGGGGCCACGTCGCTGGCCGAGCTCACTCCGACGGTGATGTTGGCGCCCTGGTTCCCGCCGAGTGGTTTGACCACGACCGGGCCGCCGATCTGGTCGATTGCCCGGGCCGCCTCTTCCGCGCTCCCGACGACGATGCCGTCGGGGACCGGGATGCCCGCCGCCGCGAGCAGCTGCTTGGCCAGCTTCTTGTCCGCCGCGATGTCGACCCCGACCGCCGGCGTTCGGCTGGTGAGCGCCGCGCAGACGAGCCGCCGGGAGCGGCCGTGGCCGAGCCGGAGCAGGCTCCCGCTGCCCACCCGGCGGACCGGGATGTCGCGATCACGCGCGGCGGCCGCGATCGCGGCCGTGCTGATGCCGAGCCGCTCACGCTCGGCCGTTCGCGTGATCTCGTCAAGCTCGGCGGTGAACTGCGCCGGTGCGGCGCGCAGAACGTCCTCGACGACCTGCAGGGCCAGCCCCACCAGCGCGGCGGGCACACCCGAGTCAGCCGGCTCGTCGACCGGGCACTCCATCATCACGTCGTAACGCCCGTCGGCACCGGCCCACATGGTCCGGCCCAGGTGCACCGGCCGGTCGGCCAGCCCCGACAGCTCCAGCGCGACGTGCTCGGTGACGTGGCCGAAGTAGGTGCCGCGCTCCATCGCCTCGAGGAACCCGCCCGGTCGCCCCGCGGCGCAATGATGGTCGGCCAGCCCCGGCAGCAGTGCCGTCAGCCGGTCACTGAACCCGCCGAAGTCGGTTGTCTCCTTGCTGGTTAGCTCGTCGAGTTCGAGCCGGGCCACGCTGACGGGACTGGTGGTGAAGACGTTTGGCCCGCTCAGGTGTCGCAGGTCAATGAACCGCACGTCTGCTCCCTTGGTGCTAGCAGTGAATAGGCGATCGGAACGCGACCCGACTAGTACTTGTCGTGGGCGGGGCCGATGGACGCCGTCCGGGTCCCGAAGTCGAAGAGACAGCCTGCCGGCAGCAGGTGCAGCCGCACCCCGAACAGCGTGATCGGGTCGGTGTCGCCCGCCGCGTGCACAACGGTGGCGTCTTCGGCGTCGACGATGGTCGCCACGCCGGAGCCGAGGACCTCGAAGCCGGTGTCGTCCACGAGGATCCCGGTGTTCTCGTCGAGCCCGAGGCCCAGGTGGTCGGGGTCAAGCGCGACCGCGCTGAGCAGCCGCGGCAGCCGGCCGCGCTCGCCGAAGTGCATGTCGATGAGAGCGCGGGGCACGAGCCCGAGGCCTGGCCCGGTACGGACGGTCGCGGCCGAGACGTCGGATCCGTTCCCGCCGAGGATCATGGTGCGGCCCATCGCGGTCGCCCCGGCGCTGGTCCCGGCCACGATGAGGCCGTCGTCCAGCCGCTCTTCCAGCAGGTCGTTGACCCGCGAGCCGACTAGCGTGCGCAGCTTGGACTGGTCACCGCCGGTGAGGAACACGCCGGTCGCGTGGCGCAGGCTGGCCGCGGCATCGTCGCTATCAGCGTCGGCGCGGCCAGACAGCCGCAGCTCCCGGATGTCTTCGACACCCAGCTTGCGGAACACGCGCTCGTAGTCGGCGTGAACTTCGTCCGGGATATCGCTGGCGGCGGTCACGAGAACGAGCCGGGCGTGCTCGCCGCCGGTGAGCTCAACGAATCGCTCCAGCAAACCGGCGCCGCAGCATCGGTCCTCAGCTCCGCCGATGATGAGCAGTCGGCCTGAGGTAGCGCTGTCGTTCACGTCCTCGCCCTCGTCCCGGACCGCTGGGGTCCCGAGGCGTTAGTTACCCGTCGTGGTCGGGCGCGAACCTTGGGTGAGCGAGGCTAGCCCGCCCCGGACAAATCGGGCCAGGCGGGCGGGTCTGGCCCGGCTCTGAAAGTCGCGAGACGGCCAATATGGACGCTCTTTGAGCGTTGTTGGCCGTCTCGCGACTTTCGCAAGCGGCGGGCGCCCGGTGCGTATCCGATATATCCGGCGATGACCCGCAGGCGGACAAGCAACGGCGGTGGTTCCCGGCGGAGATGACCTCTGGGGCCGGCCGCTCGGACTGGCCCTGGCCGGACGCGCCTGCTACTGGGCGCCGAAGGACTGCCGGGCCCGGCGCGGACCCGACCGCGGCCGGGAGAGCTCGTCCGGCAGCTGCAGGAGCGGATTAGTCGCGCTGGCGACCACATCGCCCGCGATGTCGATCACCTTGCGGCCGCGGCTCCTCGCTGCGGCGCGGAGCTGCTCGAATGCCTGCCTTGGCTTGATCCGGTGCCGCTCGGCCAGGACGCCGATGGCCTGCTCCACCCTGATCCGGGTCAGGAGCGCGTGCTCAAGCTGGCCGACCGTGGCCCGCAGCCGCCCGGTCTCGCCGCCCGCCTCAGCACCGGGTGCGGGGTCGGGATCAGCTCCCGGCTTGCCGGGACTGGCCTCAGCCATGCCGATCTCGGCCGCGATCAGGTCGGCGAGGACCATTGCGCAGGTCAGATCCGGCAGGTCGTCGCTGCCGACCCGCCAGCCGTCCTTGGTCCTGCGGACCACCGCGTCGTCGGGAACGACAAACGGGGTGTTCATGATCTCCGTGTCGGCTTCCGTGGCCGCCTCACGCGCGGGCGTCGGCGGCGGGGCCGGCCTCGGCAGATCGGCGCCGAGCGCCATATCTGCCCGGTGAGCGCGCCTTCTGGTCATGCGGCACCTGCCAGGTCGCCAAGGCGCTGGACAACGGCCTTGGCCGAAGGGTTGGTCAAAGCGCTGCCGTCGGGGAACACCACCGTGGGCACGGTCTGGCACCCCCCGTTGACAGACATCACATAGTCTGCCGCAGCCGGGTCTTCCTCGATGTTGACCTCGAGTATCTCGATACCCTCGGTCGCCAGCTGGCTTTTGAGCCTGCGGCAGAAGGCGCACCACGTCGTGGTGTACATGGTCAGCGGTTGCGCCACCTGGATCTCCTTCTACGCCGGCGTTCTCATCCAATTTAACCAACGTTTTCGCCCGGCGCGCGCTTCCCGAGGGTGCGGTGCGTCCTGGACGATCGCCGCAGGCCCGGCGGCATACGGCCCGCAAACAGGGGTCAATCAGGGCGGTCCGTCGGCGCTGGCCCCACGGCCGGCGTCAGTGCCATGCGACAGTATTGCCTGCGGCAGGAAAGACGAGCGGAAGGCGACCCCACGCCAGTGCAAACCGCCGGGAGGTCTTGGGGGGTGCCCCCAGACCAGCACCTTGAGGACCACTACCAGGCATCGGCCCTGGAAGAACCGGCCGGGGACAGCCCGGAGACGATCCTGGCCGCCCTCGATCCCGAGCAGCGCGCGGTCGCCCTGGCGCCGCGCGGGCCCGTCTGCGTTCTGGCGGGCGCTGGGACCGGGAAGACCAGGGCGATTGCGCACCGGATCGCCTATCTGGCCGCTTCGGGCCAGCTGAGCCCGAGCCGGGCGCTGGCCGTGACTTTCACCACACGGGCCGCCGGCGAGCTGCGCGGCCGCCTGCGCCAGCTCGGTGCCGCCGTTCCCGGCGCCGGGCTCGACCAGGTTCAGGCCCGGACGTTCCACGCCGCCGCGCTGCGCCAGCTGACCCATTTCTGGCCGTCCACGGTCGGCGGTCACGCCCCCCAGGTGCTGGAGTCCAAGATCGGGCTGCTGGCCGAGGCGGCCCGCCGGATGCGCGTCCGGGCGGAGCTGACCGAGCTGCGCGACGTCGCCGGGGAGATTGAGTGGGCCAAGGTCACTCAGGTCAGGCCGGACGACTATGCCGAAGCGAGCGCGCGGGCGGACCGGTCGGGCCCGTTCCCTGCCGATGTCCTCGCCCGGCTCTACGCGAGCTACGAGGCCCTGCGCACCGAGCGGCACGTCGTGGACTTCGAATCCGTGCTGGAGCTGACGGCGGCCATCCTCGCCGAGCACCCGGCCGCGGCGCGCTCGGTTCATGATCGGTACGGGTTCTTCTTCGTCGACGAGTACCAGGACGTCAACCCGCTGCAGAAGCTGCTGCTGGACATGTGGCTGGGCGGCCGCGACGACGTCTGCGTGGTGGGGGACCCGCGGCAGACGATCTACTCCTTTACCGGTGCGACACCTTCCTACCTGACCGGCTTCCCGGCCGAGTTCCCGGCCGCCCCGGTCATCCGGCTGGTGCGCAACTACCGGTCCACGCCCGAGGTCGTCTTGCTGGCCAACAAGCTTGCCGGCGGGCCCGCCGGACAGGCAGCGCCCGCTGCGCTGGTGGCCCAGCGGCGGTCCGGGCCGGCGCCGAAGCTCACCGAGTACCCCGACGAAAGTGCTGAGACCGGCGCGGTTGCCCGCGAGGCTGCGGCGCTGATCAAGTCCGGCGTTGCGCCCAGCCAGATAGCGGTGCTGGTGCGGACGAACGCCCAGACCGAGGGGCTTGAGCAGGCGCTCGCGCAGGCTGGCGTCCCGTTCCAGATCCGGGGGGCCGAGCGGTTCTTCGACCGGGCCGAGGTCCGCCAGGCCGTCGGGCTTGTGCGGGCCGCGGCCAGAGCGGCTGCCGCCGCCGACGAGCCCGCGGCCCAGGTGCGGCCCATCCTGGCCAGCATCGGCCTGACGCCCAAGCCGCCGGGCGGGCGGGGCACGGCGCGCGAGCGCTGGGAGTCGCTTGAGGCGCTCGGCCAGCTGGCCAGCGACTTCTTCGAGACCCGCCCGGAGGCCTCGCTTGCCGACCTGGCAGCGGAGCTGACCGTCCGCAGCGCCATCGGGCACGCCCCCGCCGCAGCCGGCGTGACGCTGGCGTCGCTGCACGCCGCCAAGGGCCTGGAGTGGGACGTGGTGTTCCTGCCAGGGCTGACCGACGGCATGGTGCCGATCATCTACGCCCAGTCTGACGAATCCATTGAAGAGGAACGAAGGCTCCTGTACGTCGGTGTTACCAGGGCGCGGGAACGACTGTATTTGTCGTGGGCCCTGGCTCGGTCGGCGGGCGGACGGCGGACAAGGAAGCCGTCGAGATTCCTCGACAGCCTGCTGACCGGGCGTGGCCTGCCGGCCGCCGACCGGCCGGGAGGGCGGGACAAGCGCCGCGCCGCCGCCGACAGCGCGCTTGACCTCGACGACCCGCTGGTGGCTGGGTTGCGCGCCTGGCGGCTGGCGACGGCCAGGGAGCAGGACGTGCCCGCCTACGTCGTGTTCTCGGACGCGACGCTGCAAGCCATCGCGTCGCGTCGGCCCGCCAATCTCGGCCAGCTCGCCGGCGTCCCCGGTGTCGGGGCGGTCAAGCTGGACCGATACGGTGCGGCCGTGCTGGAACTTTGCCGCGAAACCGCCGATGCCGGCCTGGCCGGAGGGACGCCGGCACCAGCACGGAAAGCGCGCAGTCCGCGCGGTCCCCGGCCAGCGGCGGAGCCGCAGACGCTGACGGACCTGCCCGAGGCGTGGCGGCCGGCCGACGATGCAGGCTGATGGGCAGTGCTGGCTAGTGGGCAGTGCCGGCTGATGGGCAGTGCTGGCTAATGGGCGGAGCCGACTGATGAGCAAGGCGCTCGACGCGCTGGTCGCCCTGCTTGATCTGGAGCAGATCGAGCGGGATATCTTCCGCGGGCGCAGTCCCGACGGCGAGCAGCGGCAGCGGGTCTTCGGCGGCCAGGTGGCGGGTCAGGCACTCGTCGCCGCCGGCCGCACCGTGCCCGCCGATCGCCCGGTCCACTCGCTGCACGCGTACTTCATCAGGCCGGGGGACCCGGCCGTTCCGCTCGTGTACCTGGTTGAGCGGGTGCGCGATGGCCGCTCGTTCACGACGCGCCGGGTCACCGTCGTCCAGCACGGTAAGACGATCTTCACGCTGTCCGCGTCGTTCCAGGAAACCGAGCCAGGCTTTTTCGACCACTTCGAGCCCATGCCGGACGTGCCCGCGCCGGATGAGGTGGAGCCGACCTCGGTGCGCTTGCGCCGGCTGTTCGGCCCGGCCGTCGACGAGTACACCAGGGATAGCCCGATCGAGCTCAGGCACGTCGGGCCGCTGAGCGTCGAGGTCGAGCGCGACCCGTCGCTGGCCACGCCGGACAACGTGGTGTGGCTCAGGGCGGACGGCGACCTGCCTGATGATCCGCTGCTGCACGTCTGCCTGATGACCTATGCGTCGGACATGACGCTGCTCGACACCGTGCTGCACGCGCACGGCGTGTCCTGGTCGGACGGCCTCATCGTCGGCGCGAGCCTTGATCACGCGATGTGGTTCCACCGGCCGTTCCGGGCGGATCGATGGCTGCTCTACGCGCAGGATTCGCCGAGCGCGAGCGGCGGCCGAGGTCTGGCCCGAGGTGAGGTCTACACCAGTGAGGGCGAGCTCGTGGTCTCGGTGGTTCAGGAGGGCCTGCTGCGCCGGCGGAAGTGAAGCCGCAGGTAGAAAATAGAGTTGCCGCGTCCGGGGCCGCCTGCATAGGCTTCTCCCATGTCCGCTCGCTGACCCACGACGCCTGAGAGGAGGTGCCCGCTGTGCTGAACAACATGAAGCCGACGATGGCTGCATTGCCGCCGCTCGCCGCTCTTGGCGCGGGCGCTTTCCTGTCTGAGGGCGCCCAGGCTGGCCTGCACCTCGGCGGAGTCGCCCACACCGGCGACGTCGTCGTGTGCAAGCTGCCGCGTCCGCGGTCGGCCGCTACTGCTGAGAGTGGCAGCGCGGTCATCGGCGGTTACCAGCTGGCCAGCCGCATTCAGAAGAACTACACGGCCCAGACCAGCCCGGTTTTCCCGGGTGGAGTGGGTCCGCATCCGGAAAGGGAACCGGGACCGGTGTAAGACACACCGGCCAGATCCCCTCCCAGGCCGCGGACCCTACACAGGGCCCGCGGCCTCAGTGTTTTTCGGGGCCAGTTTTGTCAGAGGCAAGAGAGAAGCTGGATAAGTGGTGGAGAGGGGATGACACCGATGCAGTGGCCCGGCCCAACTGCCGTGCTGAGCGGTTCTGCAGGTGCGCCCGGCGGCGTGGAGCTGCCGTGCCGGGAGAACCCGGAGCTGTTCTTCGCGGAGTCACCGGACGACGTGGAGTTCGCCAAGTCGCTGTGCGGCGACTGCCCCGCCAGGCTCGTCTGCCTGGCAGGTGCGCTCGACCGCGCAGAGCCATGGGGTGTCTGGGGCGGTGAGCTGTTCCTCCGGGGCGAGGTTGTCCCGCGGAAGCGGCCGCGTGGACGTCCGCGTAAAGACGCGGTAGCAGCCTGAGCCAGGCGGCGACCGCGCAAGAAGAGCACGAGAGCATTTAGGAGACTGCAATGGCGCATGTGAATCTAGAGCTCGTACTGGACCAGCAGCGCGACATGCGAGTCGCCGCGGCCCAGCAGCGCGAGAGCCGCCAGGCCACGGAGCACGTTCGTCTCATCAGGCGGGCCGAGCGGGCGGAGCGCAGGACGCTCAGCCACGCGCATGAGGCCCTCCGGCTGCAGGCGATGATCGCGGCGATCGAGGCGGGTAAGTAGCTAGTCAGGACGAGGGACCAGGTACGGCGAGCCGGCCGCTATTGCGGCCGGCTCGCCGTTTCGGTCTGAGTAGGCGTCCGCGATTCCGCTGGGCCGTAGCCGGGGATCCAGCGCAGCACCTCGGCCCGGAACGGACCCTCGCACTCCAGCTGGCACAGCACCCCGATGCCAGCGGTCGAGACCCGGTGAATGAGCACGTAGGAGGGCGGCAGGTTCAGCCGCCTGGCCACGTTGGCCGGCCGGACGCTCGTCATGCGCGCGGTCTCGCCGCGCATCCATTCCCGGCTGAACGCGAAGGTATCGCCCCGCGAGGGCTCGGCCAGCGGCGCGAGAAACGCGTGCAGCTGATTCAGGTCCACGCTGATGCCGGGGCGCAGGAAGCCGTGCTCGCGCAGATCATCCTCGACCGACGCGATGTCGCCCTCGTTGTGCATGAGCCAGAGCAGCTTCCCGAACAACGGCGGCAGCCCGCCGGGCAGCCGGTCGACCGCGCCGAAGTCCAGCACGCCGAGGCGTCCGTCGGGCAGCAGCCGGAAGTTGCCCGGATGCGGATCGGCGTGCAGGAGGCCGGCCCGCTCCGGGCCGGAGAAGAGGAACCGCACGAGCAGCAGCCCGCTGTGGTTGCGCTGCTCCTGGGTGCCCGAGGCGATGATCTCCGCCAGCGGGGTGCCCGACATCCACTCGCTGACCAGGACGTGGTCGGTGGCCTCGACGACCGGCGGCACGTAGATATCCGGGTCGTCGGCGTAGGCGTCGGCGAATGCCTGCTGCGCCGTCGCCTCCATCCGGTAGTCGAGTTCCTCGGCCACGCGCGCCTGTAGTTCCTCGAGCAGCGGCTTGGTGTCCAGCCCCGGCATCAGCACGCCGAACAGCCTGGCGACGCGACTGAGCTGCGAGAAATCATTGCTGAGGGCCTTGCCTGCCCCCGGGTACTGAATCTTGACCGCAACGTCCCGGCCGTCTAGCCACTTGGCCCGGTGCACCTGCCCGATGGACGCCGCCGCAGCCGGCTTGTCGTCGAACTCAGCGAAGTTCGCCCGCCAGTCGGGCCCGAGGTCGGCGGTCAGTACCCGGTGCACCGTCGAGGTCGGCAGTGGCGGCGCCGACTCCTGCAGTCGCGTCAGTGTGGCCCGGTACGGACCCGCGAGCTCAGGCGGCAGCGCGGCCTCGAAGATCGACAGTGCCTGGCCGAGCTTGAGCGCGCCGCCCTTCAGCTCGCCCAGCACGCGGAAGATCTGCTCGGCGGTACGCTGCTGGATCTCCTCCGCGACGATTTCGGCTGGCCGGCCGCCCAGGCGCTTGCCGATCCCCAGCGCCGTCCGGCCGGCCAGCCCCACCGGCAGGGACGCTAGCTTGACCGTCCTGGTCACCGCGCGCTTCGGAAGATCGTTCATTCGGCCATTGTCCGCTACCGCCGGCCGCCCGGGCCACCCCGCGCCGGCCAGGCCCGTCACCGCGTGAACCTTCCTGGCGTTCCGGGCGTTCGCTGTCAGTGAGGCTAGTGAAGGGACACCAGGTGATCAGAGGTCTGCTTGTCATCGTCGGCGTGCTGCTGACGCTCGCAGGGACGGTCTTCGCGCTGCAGGGATTCGGCGTCCTTGGCGGCAGCATGATGTCGGGCAATAACTTCTGGGCCGCCGCCGGGCCGGTCATCGCGGTCGTCGGCCTGGTGCTGCTGGCCCTCGCGGCGCGCCGCCGGCCGGCGCGCCTGCGGCCTTAGCACACGACCGGGCCGACGCGCTGGCTCTCGGCCAGTTTTGATATAGGGAGTTCTCCCCATACCGGCGGGCGCTGGCACTTGCGTAACGTCAGTCCGGACAATGGCGCCCAGCGAGTCTCAAAATCGGGACAGAGTCCGGGAGGCAGTGTGACCGCCTCAAGACGCCCGGCCGCTTACCTACGGTCCATGCCCGGCGACACCGCGAGCCTGACCAGGCAGCAGCATGCGATTGCCGAGGGCGCTCGCCAGCGCGGCTGGCCGGATCCGGTGATCTACGCCGAGGAGATCGAGGCCGGCGCCGAGGACGCGGCACCGGTCCTGCACAAGCTTGAGGCTGCGGTCACCGCTGGCCGTCACGACGCCCTGCTTATCACCGATCCGGGGGCGATTGCCGGGACCGCCCGGCATCTGATGCGCCTTCTGCAGCGCTGCACCAGGCACGGAGTCACCGTTGGCTTCCTGGTCCCGGCCAGTATGGCGGCGAGCCCGTCGCCTCCAGCCCGGCCCGAGGCGCCGATCCGGCTCCACAACGAAGACTGGAACGTCCTGGCTCGGGCCAGCCTCGATGCCCTGTCCGAGCTGTACCCGCAGTGGCGGATCTGGCTCGACCGCAATGGCTGGCACGCGCGGCGCCGCGGCGATTACATGCAGGGTTACCGCGTTGGCGCTCCGGCGTTCCACGTTAGCGCCGAGAGTGCCGCCGACCTGGCTGCCCAGCTGTGCTGGCAGGAGGCGGCCGATCTGCATGCCCCGGCCGGCTGCGAGTCCAGAAGCCTGCCGCCACCCTGGGCCGGCGCGGCCCGCGCCCCGCAGGCCGCCCGGTAACGTCCGGCCCGCCAAAATCCCACCGCCGAAGCCCGCCCTGACTACGCTCGGTTGTGTCGGAAGCACGCCGACTACTAACGGGGCGGTTCATTCCGGGGGATCTGGGGGGCGTGATTACACCGTGACCGACGACGAGACTGAGTACCCAGAAGAGCCTGAGGAGACCGAGCTCAGCGGTTTATCGCGGTTAGGCCTGGCACCACCCTCCGGCCGGGAATACCGGCCCGCCGATGGGGCCTCCGACCACGCCGACGACAGTGATGGTGCGGCCAGGCCAAGGCGGGCCCGCGCGCCTCGGGCCGCTCGATCCTCGCGCCGCTCGGCTGGCCGGGAAAGAGTGGCCAGCCAGAGGCGGTCGCCGAGCGCCGAAGATGGTCCGCCGGTCGGGTCGTCGCCGCTGGCCGACGGGGCCGCTCACGGACCGGCGCCGACGGGCGGGCGCACGGCGCTGTCATCAGCCGGCCTGACGTCCGAGCTGCTGCTGCGAACGCGGCATCGAGTGCCGGCGCCCGGCTGGCGCCGGACCGTGTACCGCACCTCGCTGGGTCTCATCCGCGTCCCGCCGACCGGTGCGGAGATGCGCAGGCTGGAACAGATCGGCCGGGTTCGCACGGCCGTCGCCGCCGGTCACCACCGCGTGGCCGTGATGAGCCTGAAAGGCGGCGTCGGCAAGACAACGATCACCATTGGCCTCGGCTCGATGCTGGCGTCGCTGCGCGGCGACCGCATCATCGCGCTGGACGCGAATCCTGGCCGCGGGACGCTGGCCGACAAGCTGACGGTGCGTCCCCGGAGCAGCGTCCGGGATCTGCTTGCGCGCAGCGAGGACATCTGGCGGTACGCCGACGTCCGCGCGTTCACCACGCAGACTCCTACCGGCCTCGAGGTCATCGCGTCGGATCAGGACCCGGCGTCGTCGGCGGCCTTCACCGAGGCCGATTACGACGCTGTCTGCGCCGTCCTCGAGCGCTACTACTCCGTCTGTCTGACCGACTGCGGGACCGGCCTGCTGCACTCCGCCATGACCGGCGCGCTGCGCAGCGCCGACCAGATCGTGCTGGTGACGACCGCGTCCCTGGATGCGGCCAGGAGCGGCAGCGCGGCGATGGACTGGCTGGCCGCGCACGGTCACCACGAGCTGGCACGAAACGCCGTGGTCGTGCTCAACGCCGTCCGCCGGCCGAGCCGGGTCAGCGTGGACCTTGACCGGCTGCACGACCACTTCGCGGCGCGATCGCGTGCGGTCGTCTCGATCCCCTATGACCGGTACCTCGAGCAGGGCGGCGAGGTCGAGCTGGATCAGCTGGCGCGAGAGACCGGCGAGGGCTTCCTCGCGCTGGCGGCCGTGGTTGGTGACGGGTTCGCCCAGCGCCGCGCCGATATCGAACTGACCCGTCAGGCCTAGGCCGAGGTCGGCTGGTGACCGATGCCCGCGGCCTTACGCCGCCGGGCTGGCTGCGCAGACGCACGCGGGGTGCGGGAGCCAGCTCCGTCGGCGCCACTGCCAGCCGGGCCGGACCAGCTCCAGCGTGGCGTTCTCGGCCGGTCCGGTGCTGCCGGGCTCGTCGATGAAGGTCAGCACCTGAGCCGCGGCCTGCGCTGCGACCGCGACGTTGAGCACGGCATCGCACGCGGGCGGGTCGGCTAGCCGGGCGCCGATCTGGGCCAGGATCAGCGGCCAGGCCGGGTCCCGCTCGGCCCTGGCCAGGTCCAGGCACCGCAGACAGGCGGTGACGCCGGGCCGGACAACGGGACCGACCACACCGATCGCCTCGCTGACCGACACGGCCAGATGCGCAATACGGTCTCGTCGCAGCCGGTCCGCCTGCTCCGCGGGCACTCGTCCGGCTAAGACGACGATCGCCGGCGCAAGCGTGCGCGCCGATGCCGGCATCCGCGAGTCCTGGCCTGGCCGCGCCGCGACGCCGGAGGCGGTCAATATCTCGGCGATCGTGGCGGCCAGGCGGCCCGTACCACAGACGGGAACGCTCATCTCGGCTCGCCTGGCCAGGGTCGCGGCGCCGCCGTCAGCATCGAGCCGGGCCACCGAGGTGCACGCCAGCTCGGGGAGCATCAGCGGCCGGAGCTCAGGCCGCAGGCCGTGGATGAAGGCCGCGGGAAAGTCAATGAGCGCACCGGCCGCCGCGAGCAGCGCGAGCATGCGCTCGGCCACCGGCTCCGGAATCCCCAGCTCGCCTGCCGCCGCCACGAGCTGCACCCGGTCGCGGCTGCCGTCCAGGAGCCCGATCATCCCGGCCGCCGCGCCGACGCCGGTCAGCGCGACCGCCCGCCTTGAGTCGACACCTATCTGGATCGTGTCGCGGTCGCGCCAGAGCGGCAGCAGTCCCGCGCGCAGTGCTGGCCTCACAGCCGCAGGGTGACACGCGGCACCGACAATCGTGCAAAGTGAGGACACCGATGCAGCCGGCCGAGCCTCAAATGCGGGCAGCGCGGAAAAGCTCCCGCACCAGCCAGGGCGCCAGCCACCGCACACCTTGCGGAGTCAGGTGCACGCCGTCGCTGCGCACCTGCACTCCGTCCACTGTCCAGGTGAAAGTGCCAGCAGGGCTAAGCTTGCGGCCTAGGTCCAGCACTTGGGTGCCGGGATGCGCGGCGACGACCGCGCGCAACAGCCGATTCCACAGGGTCACCCGGATTGGATTGTCCTCCGGCCAGAGGGACCCGTCGGGCTGTTCACCATATTGGTTGTAGGGCTCGGTGGCCACGACGACGCGCGCTCCGGTCGAACCCAGCAGGTTAATCGCTTCGCCGAGCAGAGCGGCCAGGTGACGGTCGAAAGCAGGGTCGCCCAGGTGCTGCCATTGGCCTTGGTAATAGCGGTCCATGGTCTCCCAGCGGCCGACCATGAGCAGCACCTCATCGGGACGGTCGGCGCGCAGCTGACGCAGCCAACGCTCCGGCCACGCGTCGCAGATGCGGTCGTCCGGCCACTCCTGTCCTTGGAGGCGATAGGGGCCGCCGTTCGCGATGCCGCAGCCCAGCACGGAGTGGTCGATGAACCGGATACCCGGTTCCGGCGGCATGTAGAGCGCCAGCGTCAGCGAAACGGAGTCGCCGAACACGTCGACGCGGAGTGGGCCACGCCAGCTGATCGGCTTCGGCGGGCCCGATCGTGGCCTTGGCTGGGCCGGCACCACAGGGGGAGAAATACTGGTGCTGCCGGCAGGCGGCGCTCCCACCGCGGTCGCTGGTGGCGCTGAGGGCGGCGGCACCTGGGCGGGTGCCGTGCAGGCCGCGACGACAATGACCATGGCGACGCCAGCGGCGGCGGCTGGGAGCAACCGCCGCGCACGCACCCGGACGCGCTGCGTGGGCCGTTCGATCAGCACGAATGAGGCACTGGCGAGCACGCCGGTGACCGTGACGCGCAGCGCGGCGAGCACGTAGCCGTGCAGGCCGGTGTGCTCGCTGTCGAGAGCCAGATAGACCGGCCAGTGCCAGAGATACAGGCCATAGGAGATGCGGCCGATGCCGACGAGAAGCCGGGTTGAAAGCAGCCGCGCCACCGGCTGCTCGGAATCGAGGACGACGCCTGCCACTAGCGCCGCGGAGGCTACGGCGGTGAACAGCATCAGCCCGTCCCGGAACTCGCTGGGGGCGCCGTCCGCAACCATCGCGATGCCCGTCAGCGCCGCGAGCCCGCAGCCCGAAATCAGTAGCGGCAACCCCCGGCGGGCAGCTCGCTGGGGCGACCGGGTGCCGAGCGGGGCGGTGGCCCGCCATCGCCAGGTTGGTGCCAGGAGCGCGGCCAGGGCCGCACCGGCCAGTAGCTCCTGGGCGCGCGTGTCAGTGCCGAAATAGACCCGGCCCGGGCTGGCCGTCCGGGCCAGCACATAGGTGGCCAGCGCCGACGCAGTAACCCCGGCGAGTGAGAGCGCCAGCAGCCGGCGTCGCGTGACCGCCCGGCACGCCAGTAGCACAAGCGGCCAGATGAGGTAAAACTGCTCTTCCACCGCCAACGACCACGTGTGCTGCAATGGGGACGGCGTTCCGCCCTGGGAGAAGTAGTTCACGCCCTGCAGCGCCCAGCGCCAGTTGCCAGACCATAGCGCCGCCGCGATGGCGTCCCCGCGCAGTGCAGCGACCGAATCCGGGTCGAAGAGCGGGCGCGCTGCGACGACTGCGACGATCATGACAAGTGCTGCGGGCAGCAGCCGCCGGGCCCGCCGAGTCCAGAACCCGCCGAGATCGATCCGTCCCTTGACTATCAGCTCGTCGTAGAGCAGTGATGTGATGAGAAACCCGCTCAGGACGAAGAAGACGTCAACGCCGACAAAGCCGCCGGGCAGAAAGGGGATACCGGCGTGATTGGCGAGCACCGCCAGGACGGCAAGAGCACGGATACCGTCGAGCGGGCGGAGACGACGATCCGGAGCCACCAAAGGATTCCTACCCTAGGCAGGTATGCACAGTAAAGACCCGTGATCTCAGCGACAGGCACCCCTGCACCCGTCCGGGTCTCGCGCGGAGCGCCGCCCAGCGCCTCGCCGGAATCCCACGGGATCCCGGCGAGCGCTGCGGGCGAGGCTGGCGTCATCCTTCGACGGCGACGACGTCGAACTCGTTGCCCGCCGGATCGGTGAGCGTCACCCACTGGGCGCCGGACTCGTCGTAGTCACCCTGCCGGGTGGCGCCGAGGTCGATGAGGCGCTTGACCTCGCCGTCCAGGTCGGGGGTTACCAGATCGGGGTGGAACCGGTTCTTCGCGGTCTTGCCCTCGGGCACCTGGTGGAACATCCAGACCGCTTGCGGGCCGGGCGGGTCGGCGAGCCCGATCGCGGCGAACTCCGTCGTCGCGCCGTCGTCGACCGGCCGGCCAAGCGCCTCCGACCAGAAGTCCGCTAGTTCGCTCGCGTCCGCGCAGTCGAGCGTCACGGCGTAAAGGCTTACTGGCATGTCTGCACTCCTTGGCATGAACCGTGGGCCGGCCTTCCGCTGCGGCCGCGTGCCCTCATGCCAGCAACGCTCGAGCCTCCTGTAGCAGGAGAGTCAAGCGCCTAGTCGGCGCCGGCGATCGCCGTCAGGGCCTGCTGCCCGCCGATCCGCTGCCCCCGGGTCATCAGCCGGTAGCCGAGGAAGCCGAGCCCTGCCGCCACGAACGAGATGGCGAGCATGATCGTTGCGAGGGCGTTCAGCGCCGGGCCGCCGTTGCCGCCATGCTGCGTCGAGTAGATGATCACCGACATCGGCTGGGTCGAGGCGTTGGACGACAGCAGGTCCACGATGACGAAGTCATCCACGACGCCGGAGAAGACCAGGATCGCGCTCGCGAAGATGGCCGGGACCAGCATCGGCAGCAGTACGCGCCGGATGGTCTGGAACTGGGTGGCGCCGAGGTCGGCCGCGGCCTCCTCGTACTGCTTCCCGAGCGTGACCAGGCGGGCCTGCACGATGATCGCGGGCCAGCTGACGTTCCAGGTTACGAGGCCGAGGACCTCGGCGACGTTGCCGAGCCCGAGCGACTTGAGCCCCGGCAGCTGGGTGAAGACGAAGAACATCGCCACGCCGAAGATCAGCTCCGGCACCACGAACGACAAGATCATGACGAAGTTGAAGGTCGAGGGGATCTTGCCGCGCCAGCGGTTGATCCCCAGCGCGAACGCCACGCCGATCGGCACCGCGATCAGCGTGGTCCACGCCGACAGCTTCAGGGTCTCGAACACCGCGCCGCGCAGCACCGGGTCATGCCAGACGGAGTTGACCTTGTCGGTGTAGTACCACCGCATCGACAGGCCCTGGTAGGTCGCCTGCGACTTGCCGTTGTTGAACGAGAACAGCACGGCGACCGCGATCGGGGCCAGTGACCAGATGAGGTACAGCCAGGTGAAGCCCTCAAGGAACCACGGACGACGCCAGGGATTACGGAACAACCGGCGCCGGGCGCCAGTCGTTCCGGCAATCGAGACTTTGGTCTTGGACGCTGTCGCGGTTGTCATGACGCCGCCTGTGAGGACCGGTTAGTCGCGATCACGTAGTAGATCATCGGGACGAGCAGCACCAGCAGCACGATCAGGGACAAGATCGCGCCCTGGCCGGCCGAGGGTATCGAGAGCTGGCCCTGGATCAGGTTGCCGATCATGGCGGTGCCGCGCGCGCCGGAGAGCAGCTGGTTGGTGTAGTAGTCGCCGAGCATCGGCAGCACGGTGATGAGCATGCCGGTCAGGATCGGCTGGCGCGACAGCGGCAGGGTCACCCGGATGAAGGTCCGCGCCCGGCCGAGGCCGAGGTCGCGCCCGGCCTCGATCAGCGAGGGATCGATGCGGTCCAGACCCGCGTAAAGCACGAGGATCAGGTACGGGATGTAGCCGTAGACCAGGCCGAGTACGACCGTGTACCAGTGGCCGCCGAGCCAGTCGTGGCTGCCGCCGAGGCCCACCCACGACAGCACCTTGTTGATGTAACCGTTGGTCTGCAGCAGGTCGATCCAGGCCAGCATCCGCATCATGTAGCTGATCCAGAACGGGGCGACCAGCAGCAAGAGGAAAAAACCCTTGCGCCGCCCGGCGAACCTGGCGACGAAGTATGCCGCCGGGTAGGCGATGACCAGGCTCAGCAGCGAGGCGATGGCCACGTACCAGATCGTGCGCAGCGCGATGTCCCCGACGAACGCCCCCGAGCCGAACAGATCGTGCCAGACATTCGAGAGGTTCGCCGAGCTCCAGGTGAACGGGTTGTACACCGCCACCGGCGACTCGGTCTGGCGGTCGAGCTTGCCCTCGCCGATCGCGAGCATCGCGTAGAAGGGCACGATGAACAGGAAGATCAGCCAGAGGATGCCCGGCGCGGCCAGCGCTATCCAGAACACCTTGTTGGGCTGGAACGGCTTCGGCTCGTGGCGCCTGCCCGGCCTTCCTGGCTTCGCGGTCCCGGCGGCGGGCGGCTCCGGCGGAGCCTGGGTCGCCACGCCTAGATCCCGTTGCTCACGACGAGCCAGGCCTGCTGCCAGAGCGCGTCGGCGTCGACGGGAAGCTGCAGCTCACCGAGCCCGTTGCGGAAGTCGGACGGCACCACGGCCGTGGACATCAGGCTGGGCGGGAGTATCTGCTGCTGCACGAGCAACTCCGGGGTGATCGTTGAGATCGGCTGCATGTAGCCGTTCCAGCTGATGTTGTTGAGCGCCACCTGCTCGTCCATCAGGTAGTTGACGAACGTGTGCGCGAGCACCGGGCTGCTGGAGGCGGTGAGGACGGTGTTGGTGTCGTTGGCGATGGGGCCCTTGCCGTTGCGGGGGAACCAGTAGCCGATGACGTCGACGTTCACGCCCTTGGGCATATAGCTGGGCGCGCCCGCCATGTCGCCCGACCAGGCGTGGTGGATCCAGGTCTGGCCGCTCGGCACGTCGCTGTAGTCGTTGTTGTCGATCTGCATGTCCACCGCGTTGGCGAGCGCCAGCAGGGTATTGCGGGAGAGGCTGATCTGGCTCCGGTCGCCGGTGTTGAGGTCGTAGATCCCGTTCATCAGCAGGCCGAGGCTGATGCCCTCGCGATAGTCGTCGAGGATCGCGATCTTGCCGCGGTACTTCGGCTGGAAGAACATCTGCTTCCACGGGTTGGCCATCGCGTACGGGTTCTCGTGCACGTAGTCCTTACGCCACGCGATGCCCGTCGTGTAGATCGTGTACGGCACGGTGTACTGCCAGCCCTGGTCATAGAACGGATTCCGGAAGTCCGGCCAGGTCTGCGTGATGTTCGGGATGTAGCTGTGGTTGAGCGGCTGGATCAGCCCGGGCTCGATCAGCTGGCCGAGCACGTCGACCGTGACGCCCATGAACACGTCGAACTTCAGGCCGCTGCGCAGCTTGGCGAGGGCTTCGTTCATCGTGTTGAACGTCGTCACCTCGACCTTGCACTTGTACTTCTTGGCAAAGTCGTTGACGACGGCCTGGTTGATGTAGGCGACCCAGTTGAACACCTGGAGCGTCGCGCCCGGTTCGATCGGAAGGCCGCTCGGGATCGTCTTCCGGCCGGTGGTCGGCCACTTCACCGGGTGGCTCGGGCGCGGGAGCGGCACGTTGTTAGGGCCGACGAGGTAGGGCGCACACGCGTCGAGCACGGCCCCGCCGCCGCCGGCGAGCAGCGCGGCCGCGAGGCCCCGGCGCAGGGCCTGCCGACGGGAGAGGTCGCGCGCGCTTTGCCGCTCGCTCTGGCGGCCGCTCCTAGCTGGCTCGAAGAGCCCGGACAGCCGGTGCGCACCATCCGGCTGCCAGCCCTCGCGTGGGTGCATCCACCGCCACCCTTCTCGCGCGCCCTGACTGAACGTTCCGTCAGTCCTTGTCTTTGAGTGACAAGGATCACCCTGTTCGGCGCCGAGCGCAAGCCTTGCCGGTCATCGGATTCCGAAACGATACCTTCCGGACAGATCGCAGGCCGAGATTTCGCCGAGGTCGGCGACTGCTAGGCGCGCTGCGGGCGCGCTCGGCAGTCTCCTGCCCCGGTGGTGTCGCTCGGCCGGGCAGTGGCGGCCACCTGCGGGCTCGCCTCGAGGTCGGGCGCGGATCCAGATCGAGGCTTTTGCCCGATCTGGATCCGGCAGATGATGATCGGCGATGCCCGGATCTGGCGTCCCCGGCCGTCGGCCCCTGCCGCCTACGGGCGGACGGCGGCGGCGAAGGTGGCGAAGTTATCGACGAACCGGTCGATGTCGGCCTCGTCGTGCTGCACCGAGATCAGCCACTGCTCGATCTTGCCCCAGGGCGGCAGGAAGACCCCGCCGTTGTGCTGGAACAGCCAGTGGGCGTGGCTCAGTGAGTCCCGGATCTCGAGGAAGTCGCGGAAGTTCCTGACCGGGCTGGCCGAGAAGACGACGCAGCCCTTGGCGCCGACGGAGACCACCTGCGCGCTGAGCCCGTTGCGCTCGATCTCGCGCTCCAGGCCCGCGACCGCGCGCAGCCGCAGCTTCTCCAGCCGCTGATAGGCCTCGGGCGTGGCCACCTCCTGCAGCATGGCGCGGCAGGCGGCCATGGCCAGCGGGTTCCCGTTGAACGTGCCGACCATCTCGTAGTCGCCGTTGGCCACGTGGCCCATGACCTCGGCGGTGCCCCCGACGGCCGCGACCGCGATGCCGCCGCCGATCGCCTTCGCCAGGCACACGATGTCCGGCGTCACGCCGGTGTAGCCGGTCGCGCCGCCGGGGCCCGCCGTCAGGCCGGTCTTGACCTCATCGAACGTCAGCAGCGCGCCGTGGGCGTGCAGCAGCTCCTTGAGGCCGGCGAGGTAGCCGGGCTCGGGCTTGATGATCCCGGCGTTCATCATGATCGGCTCGAGGATCATGCCGGCGACCTGCCCCGGATGCTCCTCCAGGGTCCGCCGGACGGCGGCGAGGTCGTTGAAGCTGACGACGGCTGTCAGGTCGGTGATGGCCCTCGGGATGCCGGTGCTGGACGGCACGCCGATTGGACGGTCGGCCGGGCCGATGGCCTCGATGTCGTCATCCGGGCAGACCGAGACCTGGACCGAGTCGTGGTGCCCGTGGTAGCAGCCCTCGACCTTGATGATGAGGTCGCGGCCGGTGATCGCGCGCATCAGGTGGACCGCGTCCATCGTGGCCTCGGTGCCGGAGTTGGCGAAGCGCCACTGCGGCAGTCCGAACCGCGCTGACAGCTCGGTCGCGCAGTCAAGCGCGGCCTGCGTCGGCTGCGCGAAGTGCGTGCCGCGCAGGACCTGGGACTGCACGGCCTCGACGATCGCGGGATGCCCGTGGCCGGCGAGCGACACGCCGTAGCCGCCATGCAGGTCGACGTACTCGTTCCCGTCGAGGTCGTAAAGCTTGGAGCCGAGGCCGTGACTGAGCCAGACCGGCTGCGGCCTGGAGATCTGCCAGCTGGAGACGACGCCGCCCGCCAGCGCGCCGGCGGCCTGGGTGGCCATCCGCGCCGACTCGGGCTGCCGGTCGATGAAGATCTGTTCTTGCTCGCTGATGATGTCCGCGAGCGCTGGCCGGTCCGGGCTGACCGGCACGATCTGGACATTGTTCGCCTGAACTGCGGTCGAGCTGGCTGACTCTACTGTCGCGCTGGCCTGTTCTCGGGCCATGAGTATCGCGCTCCCAACGCGGTTGACTGAATGTTCAGTCTAATCCTGGGCCGAACCGGGTGACAAGGAGGTCAATGCCCGCCCCGGAGCCGTGCCGCGCATGGCCGCTCCATGATCACGGTGAGTTTGTCACCGATTTCGTTACAAACTCGGCGTGATCATGAAGCCGCGCTGCGTGCCTTCACCGGCTCGCAAGACTCGGCGGGTAACCTGCGGTCGTCCGAGAGGCCAGGAGCGACTCAGCGTGACCGTCACCCGCGAGCAGGTGCTCACCGGCTGGGGCCGGCTCGCGCCGACCACGGCCCGGGTTGCCGCGCCTGCGACCGCCGACGAGGTAGTCAGCCTCCTCCAGACGACGGCCGCGGGGTCCGGCCAGCGCGGCCTCATCGCGAGGGGCCTTGGCCGCAGCTACAACAACGCCGCCCAGAACGACGGCGGCCTGGTGATCATGACCGAGCGGCTCCGGCGGATCACCGAGTTCAGCCCCGCTACGGGAACGACGACCTGCGAGGCCGGTGTCAGCCTGGAACAGCTGATGAGCACGGTGCTGCCGGCGGGCTGGTTCGTGCCGGTCTCGCCCGGCACCAGGCAGGTATCCGTCGGCGGGGCGATCGCGGCGGACGTGCACGGCAAGAACCACCACGTGGCCGGCAGCTTCGCCCGCCACGTG
>Ga0209380_10000204_pt1 | contig 40418 bp, 26 predicted proteins | sample HubBroMetageWFT6_FD_188347 | JGI IMG/M metagenome (GOLD analysis project Ga0209380, IMG submission 188347) | Warmed and freeze-thawed soil microbial communities from the Hubbard Brook experimental Forest, New Hampshire - Hubbard Brook CCASE Soil... | ecosystem: Environmental > Terrestrial >...
GTAGTGCTATAGGCTAGCGGCTCGTTTAAGATTCATGCAGAAGCCACACCATCAGGATTTCGGGGGGTGCGGTTGCGTCTGAAGCATATGGGTCAAGCGACGAATGTTTCGCGAAGGCGCACGGCAAGATTTACGATGGTGCGAAGGCGCTGAATATCCGTTAGCGACATTCGGTTTTCATGAGCCAGGACAAGCTCAGCATCTCGTGGCGAAAGATCTCGGCAACCTGGTGAGAATCTTCCGGCGGTGTCGCTCAACCGTTATCGATTCTTCGCCGCGGCGCGATCTGCGTTCAACCAAACTCGCCGCCAAGGGCAAGAAGTCTCCAACTTGAGCCACGAAATCAACGTTGCCTTCGGCTACCAGCACTGCGATTTCCGTCTGCCGTTCTTAAGGTGCAATTAGGATGACGGGAGAAACTTCAGGTATCCGACGAAGAATCTCGGTCAGCGGCAAGTTTCTAGCAAGGTCGTCGGAGATTGCAATCACAGACCAAGCGCCACATTTCATTTGCTCGAAAAGATCGAGAAGGCTGGCAGCAACGAAAACGGAGCCGGGCTTCATGCATTTTTGCAGCACCGCGAGGAATCGCTCGGCAAGATGGGCATCAGCCATGCCGATCAGCACCGACCCTCGTTCGCAATCTACCGTCATTCTTCCTCCCATATTTAGGACTCCCTAACTTTCTTGAATTCCGCATCCATTTGTGAATCGCGGGAGGATTGCGTTCTCTTCTGCAACCCTCGATCCCTTTCAAGCTTGGAATTAAGCGCAAGCTTCAGCGCTCTTCCACCAGGAACGGCTTTGCCAAGTTTAAGGCAAATTATTAGTCTCAAGAAATTCCAATGTTCGCGATGCCAAAGTATCTCACGTGACAAATATGATCTGTTGCTGATTGGAGCGGCCGGGGCGCACGAGCGTGTCGTAAAATGCCGGACCATCCGGGCGAGGCATGCTCCCTCCACTGCACAAGCCTGACCATGTCAATAACTCTTAAGTGGCTTGGTTGCGCGGTTGACCAGAAAAAGAGGGTGATGAATTAGGGAAGCGATTCCCACTTCGGAACAGCGCGAAGTTGAAGAGACTCTTGGAAATTTATAACATCTGTGGGGATGACTGAACGTCAGGTCTGGTTTGATCCATCGAGCCTTGCGCTTTAACCAGGTTGAGCGCTCGATTCATATTGTTTCAACTTTCGATACAAGGTTGTCTTACCGATTCCAAGCAAACGCGCCGCAATTAGTTTGTCTCCGCCAGCTTCTCGCATAGCTCCCAGGATGGCGCGTCGCTCCAACTCCACAAGTGGTAGGACTTCGTCGTTCTGCGGCAAGCGCTCGCCACTCGAGTGATGTAGATTGCTAGGAAGGTCGCCCATATGCAGAATCGGGCCTGATCCTAGTGCGATTGCCCGCTCAATAGCGTTCTGCAGCTCGCGCACGTTGCCGGGCCAATCCCACGCCATTAACCGAGACATGGCATCTTCAGAAATTGTGCACGTCTTTCCATTCGCCTCCGAATACTTTTCAAGGAAGGAATTCACCAGAATAGGGATGTCGCTTTTTCGTTCGCGCAGCGGTGGTAGTTTGATCTGGACTACGTTTAGCCGGAAATAGAGGTCCTGTCGAAAAGCGCTTTGCCGCACTGCAGCTTCCAGGTCCCGATTTGTGGCGGCGATCACGCGCACCGCCAGAGATCCACGTTCGGTAGATCCTACTGGCCTGATTTCTTTCTCTTGTAACGCGCGCAGCAGTTTTGCCTGAAGGTCTACTGGCAAGTCTCCAATTTCATCCAAAAACAATGTGCCCTTATCGGCGACTTCCATCAACCCTGGCCTGGTGTGGACTGCGCCCGTGAAGTCGCCTTTCACATAACCGAAAAGCTCCGCTTCAATCAGCGTGGGAGCCAATGCGGAGCAATCAACAGGCACAAACGGTTGTGCCTTCCTTAAGCCCGAAAAATGGATAGACCGGGCTACCAGTTCCTTGCCTGTACCGCTTTCTCCAAGAATCAAAACAGGGTAAGTGTGCTGGCTCACTTTTTCGATGAGCCGGTAAACCCGTTGCATCTTGGGTGAAACGCCGATTAAACCCGCGAAGCCAGGGCGGGAGCGCAACTGTTCGCGTAATATCCGGTTCTCCTGATTCACTTCGAGAAGTTTCACTACACGGTCGAGCTTGCTCCTCAATTCAGGAACATGGAAAGGTTTTGTAACGTAATCCGCCGCACCCATGCGCGTAGCCTCGATGGCACTCTCGATCGTTCCGCATTGCGTAAGTACCATCACGGCTGCCTGCGGATACGATTCCTTGACGCGCTTGAGCAATTCAATCCCACCGAGTTGAGGAACTTTCAAATCGGCGATGACAATTTCAATGGGTGATTGATCGAGAATGTCGAGCGCTTGTTCCGTGGTGGCAGCCAGTTTCGTGCGCAAACCCGATTCGGCCACGACGTCACGGCAGAGACTTCGCGTGGCATCCTCATCATCGACGATCAGCACGGTAACCGGTACGGCGCGTTCGCCTGCAAAAGAGGCCTCTGTCCCGCTCGCCATAGTTCAATCCCCTTTTTGTCTGAAGAAGCCTCGCCTGATAGTGCAACACGCATACCAAATGGGTGCAAATCGAACACTCCAATCAAAAGCCTTTATCTGTTGAAGGGAGTAAGCGAGCGGAGTCTAGTATCGATTTGGAACAGCTAACAAGTCGTATTAATACGCATCGCGATTGCAGCTATATTCAGTACGCATTACATCGGTGTGCAAAATCGGGAACGCCCGATTTCTCGGGTATGACAAGAGAAGCCGAATCTATTGAGGAAGAGAGGCTACTTTTCGACCGTTTTGGGGTCGGTGCTCTTGAGTGCGAGAGTTTGGAGCGGGTCCAGAAAATACAGACCGTCGTTAGCAGAACCGACGTAGATCCGGCCGTCATTGGAGCCATTTGCCAGAATAGTTGGCTGAATGAAAGGGCCGGCGTCGTCCCCAGCTTTCATACGAGACCAACTACCACCCCGATTTTGCGATAGAAATAGGCCTCGACCATGTATCGAGACTAGCCAAAGATCTTCACGAATTAGCAAATCGTCGGGGCGCGCAGAGGGCAATCCATTCTGAAGTCTTTGCCAACTCGCACCATTGTCGCGAGAAATGTAAAGTCCATTTCTAGCGGCTACGAGCAGCGTCGCGTTATCTGCAGATTCGAGGCGTAGTGCGCCTCCTGAATCGAGTGGGAGATCTTTCCAGGCCCAGCTTTTGCCGGCATCGTCCGAGAAAACCATAGCATTAGAGGAAACGAGTCTTATTTTTTGAGAATCGCCTAATACTCGAACTGAATCGACAGCTAGATTACCGGTAGTGAATGGTATGGCGCCCCACGTGATTCCGTTGTCGTGAGTAACGAATAAGCCGTCAGTGCTTGCAGCTAACCACTCTGTTGTATTGAAAGCGATGTCATTCACAAAAAAATGCAGTGACTCTCTATTTCCTAACGGCAACCACTTTCGCTCGGCGGAATCGAAACGCGCGAGACCGCCAGTGGCCATTGCGCCGAGCCAGCCGACCGGCGAAGCAAATATGTTCCTTACGATATCGCCATTTAAGCCTGCGTCGATAGCAAACCAATTCTGTCCGCCATCGTCGCTCTGGACAATCTGGTCCGGTGAGTTACCGAGAACCGCGGCAACCGTCGCAGGTTTCTCACTATCCACGGCAAGTGAAATAACTTGCCGATGATGAAATCCCGTATTGAATGCTTGGAAATGAGCACCGCCGTCATCACTTCCCAACACTCCGCGGTCTTCAGTTCCGATTAGCAGTCGAGCAGGCGCGTCTGAAAATTCGGCTTGGTCGTGTCCGGAGGAGCTACGAGCGCCGGGTACGATCAAAAGTGAGTTGATAACCCAATCTTTTGGAGACATGCGTTGCCATTGGGCTCCGCCATCGGTGGTTTTCCACAGCCCTTCAGTTGTTCCGGCGAACAAAATCGCTGGATTCGCAGGATCCTGACGAATGGTGAGAGTCCTGCGCGCGGAATACGGGACCCCTTCAATCTTGTTCCAATTCGAGCCGGAATTGTCACTTCGGTAAATTCCTGAGCAAGCGCTGGCGAAAATTTGTTGCGGATTTGAGAGGTTTAATTCCAGGCTCAAGACGTCAGAGTCGTCAATCATCCCGCGATGTATCGGTATCCAAATTTTTCCACCATCTGTCGTTTTCCACGGAAGATGAAATGTTCCGGCATAAATGGTTGTTGGATCCTGCGGATCAGTCGCCAGTGAATCAAAATTGCGGAGTTCCGAATCTCCCAACGGAGTAATTCGTTCCCAGGTCCTCCCAAAATCATTCGAGCGAAAAACACCGTCGAGCGCGCCGGCAATCAGGATATTTGCGTCGGATGGCGCTTGTACGAGCGCGCGAACAGGGTGACCTGCGAGCCCGGAGGCCAGCCAAGTTTTCCCGCCGTCGCGGCTCAGAAAAACTCCCCCACCCTCCCCATTCACTTCCCCCGTCCAGACTGAAGCGAACAATGCACTGGAACTATCTGAAGTCGCGATGATTGTTGTTATAACGCCGTTCGCCACACGTCCACGCGGTTCCCAGTGTTCGCCCGCATCCTGCGAGGAGAGAATATAGCCGTCTGCGGTCCCGAGGTAGAGTGCGTTGGGACGGACTGGGTCGGAAACCAACACGCGGACATCGCCACCGAGCGGACCCACAGCGGTCCAAGTCTGGGCACTGGCGGGGATGCTGAGGACACAAAAAGTGAATATAACTACCAAAGCTAATCGCGGCGTGAAGCAAAGAGAAAGCATATCGTTTAGATGCCAGGGCTTGCGTGTGGGGAACAGACCACCGGGACCTGCCAGGATTCTAGAGCAGTTCGAGGCCCAAGGCGCCGACTCACTTACTAACAGCGAAAGCTACCGCAAGCAGTCTTCAAACTGACGATATCCGGCATTTCACGATTCAAAATGTCGCGCCTTCCGGCACCAGAATAATTTCCACGCTCCGGCCTTCTTTCCCTCCGCTGGTATCAGTGCGGACATCCACGCGCGAGGCATCTACGGTCCTTTTGTCGATTAAATATTTCTTCGCACTATCGGCACGCTGAGCCGCCAATTTCTGCGCTCCGCGCTCCTTGGCGCCCGCATAACCCACAACAACGATTTTCGCTTTTGGATCACTCTGCAAGCGAACGGCGACATCGTCCAAAGTTCGCTTGCAGACGTTGTCCGCGCGGGCACTGTTCAGGCCGAAAGAACATTCGCTGATTTTGCTGGCTTCTGGTGCGGGTGGCGGAGCCTGTACCGTCACAGTCGTAGAACAATCGCACGCGCTATGGACGCCATTCTCTGCGCGTCCTGTCACCGTGTACGTTCCAGGAGCGAGGCCCGAAGTATCGAGTTGAACGCTCGCCCCCGTTCCAATGATCTGCCCGGCATTCGCCTGCCAGGTGTAGGTAATGGGAGTGCCCGAGACGTCGTTCACAACCGCCGCGATCGTAGGACGCTCACCTGCGTTCACGGACGAAGGATTCGCGGTGCACGACATCGTGGGCGCGGCTGGTGCCGGCTTTGGACGAACAGCAATGGAAGTTGAGCAGCTGGCGTTATTGCCTGCTCCGTTGTCCACTCGCGCGGTGAGGTTGTAGTTCCCTGCCCCCAATCCGGTCGAGTCCCACCGCACATACGGGCCTGCGCCAGAAATATTTCCGCCAGAAGCAGTCCAGGTGTAATTCAACGGCCTGTCATTCGCGTCAGTTGCTGTCGCGGTCGCTGCCACACTTTCATTCGAGCCTTCCATTACGGAGGATTTCTCCGCGGAACATGAGGCTGTCACGTTGTCAGGCGGCAGCGGCTTTTGCGGCCAACGTGCAAACGCTACTTTCACCACGAAACCGTTGCGGTCTTCATGGTTCGTCAAATTCAGGTTGTAACGGTAGGCAACGTCGAGCGCTAAATTCTTCAGGGCATACACGCGGAATCCCATCACGCTATCGACTGGGTCGCGCGCGCCGAAGGTCGTATTCTGAATTGGCTTGCCAACGTAAATCAGCCCGTCGTATTCCGTAATGATCTGGAAACGCTTCTCCGGAAATATCTGCAGGCCCGCTCCGATGGGCATCTGATCAGCAAGTTTCAAAACCGAAGGCGTAGGCGCGCCGTTGAAGACGACTGTGTAATCCGACTGGCGCGTAAAGCGATAAGCCCAATTTATTGTTGCCAGGATGCTGTGGTGAAACAGGTTCTTGCTGGCTTCCAGTCCGATTCCATAGTTGAACATTCCAGATTGCACTTGATTCGATAGCAAAGTGGAATATCCCGTCTGCGTGGGAATGTAGAAATCGTTGCGAATCGAGAGGCTGATGGGTTTGCCGCGCCTCTCAGAGAGCAACCCAATTTTGAATCCCAAATCTATTTCACCGACTCCGCCACCATTGTGCGAAGCGAACGGATAATCCTCCACGTAAGCGGGGGCGCAACCGGTGCACGGGAGAAACGAGTTATAAATGGTATTTCGGTATTGCAAGCCATTTGTGGAATTCAGACTCAGCAGGCTTGGCTGGTCCACGTGAATGTGCTCATCGGCATCGATCGAGAGGAAAACCGTGAACCAATTGGTGAGCCCGACGCCGAACGATGGAATTACTTGCAGGACGGTGATATCGCCCGGCATTCGGGAAATCTTATTCACGCCAGCGACGATGTCGAATCCACCTTTTGGAAGTGTATCGCCGGTACCGAGGGTAAATAGCCCGGGCGTTCCATCTAAAGCCGGCATCGGAACCCACTTGTGCGGCTGATCCTCCGGTGGCGCGCTGTTGGAAGCGGCGCTTGGTGCTAAGGGCGCAGATTGTGCAGTAGCGCTACCGACGTCAGAAGAGGTACTTGCGTTTGTAATGTTAACCGATTTTTTCGCGTTCGGGTCGCTCGAGGAAGCGGAGGGAGTGGTGGCGTCTTTATCCTTCGGTTTGTTGTCGTCAGCCAAGGTTCGATTCGAAATTAGGAAAAGAGCTGACAAAAATAAAATTGTTGCACGCGCTCTGAATGTCATTACCCCTCCTTACTTCAGGTGAATCGAACTCTTGTTGACCTGGCGCCTAAGCTGCAATCCAAGACGGCGGCATATTTAGGGAAGTTACATGCACCCGCGGATTTTGACGCCGGGACCCGACAAGTTGGCAGCGACCCGCCAGGAGCAGATCGCCAAAGCGGGACGAGTATAATTCACGGCTACGGCTTCCAAAACTATTTTTTGCAACTTCTTCGTGCCAGAAGGGTTTAGTTCCCCGGCAATCTCTGCATATCGCCGGGCCACTCGTGCAGCAGCAGGGGCCATCTGAAATAAGCGGGTTGTTTCTTTCAAGCCGAAGAGTGAGATTAAAAGTGGGAGGTTTTCATGTCACGTAGAATGCAACTTCTGGCCGTGCTAGTTCTTTTGTGCTCGCTCGGTTTATCCGCACAAGCCGCGCAAGATTCCGGTTCGCAGAACCCGAACGTCGCGCCGTATGAAGTTCACGCAGGGACGCGCTTTTTGGTGGCCCTTCGCGACAAATTAAGCACAAAGGATGATAAGCGCGGGAAGCATTTTAGCGCTCGAACGCTCGAGGAAATTGTTTCAGCAGACGGAACGACTCTGGCTGCCGGCGCAGAAGTTCGCGGCCATATCGACAAAGTCGTGTCCGCCGGCAAGACCGGGCGCGCCAAGCTATGGCTTGCGTTCGACGAGATACACACGCAGAACGGCTGGGTTCCGCTTATAGCGGAGTTAATCGGTACTCCGGGCATTCATTCCATTCGAGTGTTGTACGAACATGAAGGCGAGATCGAAGCAACTTCAAGCAATCACCAGACCGAGGCTGAAGCTGCAGCCGCAGGCGCACTCGCGGGAGCGTCTGTTGGAATGGCTGCCCACGACAATAAAGACGCGGCAATTGGAGCGGCCATGGGTGCAGCCGCTGCGTTTATGGTCACTTCCGGAATCGGCCAGGAATTGACGCTGGATGAGAATACCAAGCTTGAGTTGGTACTCGAACGGGCTCTACGCCTTAAACGAGCTTAAATCTTCATTTCGGCTCGGCTGGCACGCGCCATGAAGACGGAGATTAAGCTGTGCTTCTTGGATTTACGTCGTACTGCTGGTAGATTCAGTTCTAGATGCCACCCGAGAAGCCATCCCTTCCACGCATACTGATTGTTGAAGACGAGGACAACGCCCGCAAAGGCTATGAGGCCCTCCTCCGCAGATGGAATTTCGAAGTCTTGGGCGTGGCCAGCGGCGAAGAAGCACTGGCCAAATTTCAAGATTTCCAGCCTAGCGTTATTTTATTGGATGTCGAGCTTCCGGGCATAAACGGCCTGGATTTATTGACTCATCTGGGCGAAGAAATCCAGCGAATTCCCGTAATCATTATTACCGGACGCGGCAGCGATGAACGCGTGGTGCAGGCGATTGAAGCCGGTGCATATTGGTACATTGAAAAACCTCTGAAGCCGCCTGTCTTGCGAGCATTGCTCGACCGCGCCTTCGGCAAGGTGCGAGACCAACAAGCCGTGGCTGCGTTGACGCGCGATCTGCGAAGCGCGGGGAAGCTCGGAGTACTGGTGGGCACTTCCCCGGCCATGCAGGACGTGATGCGCCAGGTCGAAATGGCCGCTCCTTCCACCGCTTCGGTCCTTATCACCGGTGAGACGGGTTCAGGAAAAGAAATGGTGGCGCGCTCGATACACATGCTTTCTCCTCGCGCGGAGCGTCCCTTCGTGGCCATCAACTGCTCGGCAATTCCTGAATCGCTGATGGAGAGCGAAATCTTCGGCCACGAGAAGGGAGCATTCACTGGAGCTGCGGAGCGCCGCATCGGATGCTTCGAACTCGCGGATGGCGGCACGTTGTTGCTTGACGAGATTGGCGAAATGCCAGCGCAGACCCAGGCAAAGCTGCTGCGTGTTCTTGAAGACCGTAAGGTTCGGCGGCTCGGAAGCAAGGTGGAAACGCCGGTGGACGTGCGCGTTCTTGCCGCTACGAACAAAAATCCGGAAGAAGCGGTGGCAGACGGCCATTTGCGCCAGGACCTGTACTTCCGCTTGAATGTTTTTCACATTCATCTGCCGCCGATGAGGGAACACAAAGAAGATCTGCCCCAGCTCGTTGACCATTTATTGGCCGATATTTCTACGAAGCATCATAAAAAAGTTACCGGCGTGGGCAGCGATGTGATGGACCTCTTCAAGTCCTATCCATGGCCGGGAAACGTTCGTGAGTTGCGCAATGTGCTGGAGCGTGCGGCGATCGCCTCCGATCGGGGTACCGTATCGCGTCAACATCTAGCTTCCGATTTCGGGCGCACACCGGCGACCACGAATTCAGGTTTAGGCGCGGTGCGTTTTCCCGTCGGAACAACCGTGGATGCCGCCGAGCGCGAGCTTATCCTGCAGACGCTCAACGCTACGAATCAAAACAAGACTCGCGCGGCTGAATTGCTAGGGATTAGCCTGAAGACACTTCATAACAAATTGAAAGAATACGAGGCGGGGCGGGTCAATGCGTCTCAGCCTGAAAACTAAATTCACTCTGGCGATCTCGCTTTTGGTACTGGCGGTCGTCACCGCCGTTTCCGGTCTGTATATCGCGAGGCTCACGCGGCAAACACTGCGCCAAGCCGACGATCGAGCGCGCTTCATCGCACAACAGGTATTTCTGGCATGCCAGAATGCTTTAGCGGATGCGTCGGAGCGCGGCGAATCTCCCGCTTCGTTGAGTCCTGATGACTTGCGGGAATACGCGCGGAGAACATTCGACAATAGCAGCTCGCTGAATTCGGTAATCGAGTCTGCGGTGGGATACTCGCCGACGATTTACGAAATTACAATCAGCGACCGCAACGGCATCGTCCTGGTTTCCAGCGATGCAGCACTCCGCGGAGAAAAAGTTCCAGCCAGGCCGCCGGTTGCTACTCTGGTCCGTGGCGGATTTTTCCAGCAGCTTCGCACACTCTACGGACCACCCCAGGTTTTCGAAGATTCTCTCCCCTTTAATCTAGGCCCCGGACCTTTTGGCGACATCCGTATCGGACTTTCTTCCACATTGATTCGCAACGAAATTACTTCGTTACTGGAATCCGCAGGATGGTACGCGCTGGCCTCGGTTTTGTTGTCTACCATGCTTGCTTTCGTGGTTAGCCGTGTATCCCTCGCGCCCATTGATCGCATTTCGGCTCAGTTGGACCGCATCTCGGCTGGGGAATTTGACCTGGAACCGGTCGAGCGTGGCGACGAACTGGGCGCGGTAAGCACGAAAATCGTGGGCATTGGAAAACAACTTCGTGATGTGCGCGAGATTTTCAGCACCTTACGCGAAAACCTAGATCAGGTCATGAGCGGCCTAGAAGATGGATTGTTACTTTTTAACGCGAGCGGCCGCGCCGTATTAGTAAGCCCGTCGGTCGAAAATTTCCTCAGCAGACGTCCTGAAGATCTTCGAGGCTGCCGCGTCAGCGAGATTTTTCCGCCGGGAAATCCGATTCGTCACGCGCTGGGCGTCGAGGGAGACGAAATCATTCCCGTGGAAAGCGTCGAAGTGATGTTGGAAGCCGCCAATGGAGCGCAGCGAGTAGGTCTGAGTGCCCAAGTGATCCGCGAGCACGGAGTTCGCATGGGTACGCTGGTTACCTTGCGCGACGTTGAATCGATCGAGCGTATCGGAAACCAGCTTCACGTTTCCGAGCGCTTGGCAGCTCTCGGACGCGTCACTGCCGGTGTGGCGCATGAAGTGAAGAATCCTCTGAACTCCATGCGGCTCTGGCTTGAAGTTCTGAAGGGCAACATGCCGGTCGAGCCCGAAGCGCAACAAGCAGTGAAGATGTTGGACAGCGAAATCGACCGGCTGGATCGCGCCGTGAAAACGTTCCTCAATTTCACGAAGCCGCTGGAATTTAAACTGGAAGAAACGGATCTTCGTCTATTGCTGGACGACGTGCTGGATGCAGCCCGCCCTGCGATCGCCCAAGCAGGTGTAGAACTGCGGGTGGATTTGCCTTCAGAATTCCCTCCTACGCTCGTGGATAGTCAGCTTATGCATCAGGCGGTGCTGAATCTACTATTGAATGCTTGCGAGTTTACGAATCCCGGCGGACGCATCACGCTGAGCCTTCGCCGCAGCGGCGATTCCGCAATAATTGCTGTAGCGGATTCCGGTAAAGGAATTTCAGCCGAGGATCAAAAGAAGATTTTTCAGCTGTTCTTTACCACCAGGGCGGGAGGTACCGGAATAGGACTTGCAAATACGTTTCGATTTGTGCAGTTGCACAATGGTCGGATAGAATTCGATTCGGAGGTCGGGCGCGGAACTACCTTCCGTGTAGAATTGCCGTTGGCTCGCACGCTGGAAGCCTCGGCGGGAAAACTCCGCGACTTCAGCCAGCCCTTCGCTGAAGAGAAAAGATAAATGCCCAGCCGCAACAAGAAAGCTACAAGTCTGGTTGTGCTCGTGGGTACTGCATTAGCATTCGCGATCACAGGATGTGAACAGAAATCGGTCAAAGCGGCTACTCCTGTCGCAACAACCCCAATGCCGCAGCCGGTGGATTCCAAACCCTTGACCAATGTAGCGCCCGACACTACCGCGACTCCTCCCGAAGTGGCCGAAGCCCCGCCTCCGGCTCCGCCACCTGCGTCGACTGAACCTTTAGCCGTGGCTTCGCCGCGCACAAAGCCATCTCCTCCTCCGCATAAACAAACGTCCGAACCTCCGACCGTGGAAACTCCCGCTGAGCAATCGTCGCGTCCGCCGGCGCCGTTGATATCGCCTCAAATGTCAGCAAACGACCAGGCGACCTACGCGCACAAAACCGATGAAGATATCAGCGTCGCGCAGAAGAACCTTCAACAGTCAGCCGACAAGCGGCTAAGCGCCGCGCAACTCGATCTCGTGGAGAAAATAAAGAGCTTTTTGTCGCAGTCTCATGAGGCCAGCAAGGCTGGGGATTGGGCGCGTGCGCAAAATCTCGCTCAAAAGGCCCGTCTCCTTTCCGTCGAATTGGTTGACTCCCTGTAAACTCGTAATCGGCGATCAATTTCTGACCCCTGGTTTCGGCCCTAGCGTCGGCTCGATGAAAATTCCTGCTAATATAATGGCGTGAAAGCTTTTGACGTTGCGATTATCGGCGGCGGAATCATAGGCAGCTCGATAGCATTTGAGCTGGCAGCCGAAGAACTTGACGTAGTTCTTGTCGATCGCGAGGAGCCGGGCCGCGGTGCCAGTTGGGCAGCGGCGGGAATGCTCTCCCCGGGTCCTGATTCCGCAGAAGCTCTACCTCTCGTTCCTCTCGCTAAGGAAAGCCTACAGCTTTATCCCCAATTCATCGGACGCATCGAGGAAGCTTCCGAACCCTTCATGCACTTCGCGTCGAATGGGGCGCTTCAAATTTTCTCCGGTCCTCTTGCGGAAATTGACCGCGACAAAATGGTCTCCGACTTTCAAACATTAGGTATTGAGATTGAGCCGGTCTCGCTCGAGAATGCGCGCAAGATGGAAAGCTGGATCAGCCCAAACGCTCTCGCCGCGGCCTGGCTGCCTCGGGAATCAACCGTCGATCCCAGATCGCTCATGGATTCAATTTTGGCCGCACTGCGGCATCAGGAGGTTGAAATCCGCGCAGGCTGCCCGGTCACCTCAATATCACGTCAGGGCGCAAGATGCACTGGAGTGACCGCTGGGGGCGAGGACATTAAGGCGAAATTCGTGATTGTCGCTGCAGGATGCCACTCCGCCTTTCTGACCGGCGAGAATGCAGTCGAGAACGATTGGCTTTCGCGCTATGCGCCCACCCGCCCCGTGCGCGGACAGATGCTCGCTCTTCACTCGAACGAAATCCGTTTACATCGCGTATTGCGTTCCGACCGAGGCTATCTAGTCCCGCGCCACGAAGGACGAATCGTTGCAGGAAGCACTTTGGAAGATGTCGGCTTTGACAAAAGTCTCACTGCGGGGGGTATCCGCAAAATTCTCGACGCGACTATTGAGCTGGCCCCAAAGATTGCTGACGCGCGAATAGTAGAGACATGGACAGGTCTGCGACCCGGTTCTCCCGATAACCTTCCGATCATCGGGCCTACCGATATCGAGGGCCTGTTTATAGCCACAGGCCACTATCGAAATGGGATCTTATTAGCGCCGGTAACAGCCAAAATAGTGCGCGACTGGGTCCGCAGGGGGCAAATGCCTGCATCCAGTGAAATTTTCTCACCACTAAGATTCGCGGGGAAAAATCTTCAGGCGAACGCCTCCAGAGGGACCGCGGCTAATTCCTGATTTAAAAGCGGGGTTAGAACGGGATGCTTCGAGCGGGCTCGCGGTTAGGAGGGCCTGCCAGCGTGGATGCCTGACCAGGACTTGTAAACTGAACTTTATCTGCGTCCAACACAATTGCGCGATCAAGCACAGCTTCCACAGTCGAGCCCCGCGGCAGTTCGGCATCGGGTCCGCGAGTCAGCAACACAGCCAGCAGGCCGGCCGCAGCTCCAACGCCCGCGCCAATGCCGGCACCTGCGGCTCCTCGTCCAGCGATAGCTCCGATGCCGGCACCTGCGGCGGTGGTTTTCGCGACGGTTCCAACGTCGCCACCTTTATTGGAATCGCCGATGATCTTGCCTTCATTGTCTGTCGTTTCGTTCCCACCAGTTCCGGCATTGCTCGGTACCGCATTCAAGTTGACCATGTAAGCATTCGGGAGAATCAGCGTCTTCAATCGGATCATCAATTCGCCGCGCCCTTTTACTCGACCTGGACGCTTTGATTCGCTCACTTCGCCACTGACATAGGAACCCGCGGGGATCACGACATGTCCATCAATCATGACAGGAAACAACGTTTCAAAATAGACAGGGTCTCCCGGCCGCGCGCTACGAGTTGAGATGGCGTTATGTAAGACTAGCGGAATGTGCGTCCCCCCGGGCACTTCCACTTTGGCATTGGCTGGAACTGCCGGAGGCGGGGCAGTGCTCGCCGGAGCGGAGGATGGCGCGGGCGTTTGCGCAGCATCTGACGGTGTAGCGGGCTTGGATGACTCCGAAGGATTCTGCGCCGGCGCATTCTGTGCCTGTGACTGCGCTTGAACCGCAGCGACTGGCGGCAAAGGGCCGTCCTGCTGCTGTTGCGCGAACACATCCCCTGCCAGAGCAAAAAACGATAAAGCAACCGTTCCAGCAAGCCGCAAGACGAGCGAAGCATTCGTCATTGTTGTCTCCCGGCGATCTTCCATAGAAATCCTGACCAAAATGATGCGCCTTCCGCCCTCAAGGATGTACGAAGCATATCCCGTGTGCCCCAGGATTTCCAGCCTGCAGGAACGTGACTTCTGCGCAGGGTTCCGTGTACGACTAGGACACCCTTAAACCTCGCTAATCTCATCGACGGATATACTCATTTAAAGGGCAGGCATGGGCGCCAAAGGCATAGGAGCAATCTACCTTCCGTCTTCGCTTCGGCGGAAGACTCTGCTGATTATCGTCCTGACGATGTTCGTCGCAGTCGGAAGCTTGTTTTTGCTCTCTCGACTGGTTCTTAAGCACGGGTACGCTCGACTGGAAGAGAGTTTCGCAAGAGACAGCCTCGATCGCGCCGCAAGCGCATTGACTAACGAACTAAATACCTTGGACCGCACTACCAGCGAATATGCTTCCTGGAATCAGACTTACGCATACCTGCATGGAACAAACCCGGACTACGTGAAATCCGAATTTCCGGCTGCGACTTTTCAAGAGCTTAAGATCAGTTTCGTCATCATTTTGGACAATTCAGGCCACAAAATTTTTTCCAAAGGGTTTGATTTATCTCACGCCGGAGAAGCACCTGTACCGGAAGGCATCGACGAGAATCTGAAAACGGGCTCTTCCATATTGAATCACAAGAGTTTAGAAAGCAGAGTTTCAGGCATTTTGATGCTTCCAGGCAGTCCAGTGCTTGTGGATTCGCGGCCTGTGCTCACGAGTGATTCCCGTGGGCCCATCGCCGGAACTTTGATCATGGGGCGAGTGCTTGATGCGGCTGAAGTCCAGCATCTTTCGCAAATGATCCATACGCCGCTGACGGTCGAACGCTTCGATGGTCTAAATCCAAATGCGGACTTCCCTCCGGGCTTCTATCGCATCTCCGATCAATCTCGCACGCAAATCCGCGTTCTCGATCAAGATTCACTCGCCGCATATCAGGAGCTGGATGATATTTACGGTCGCCCTGCCGTAATTTTGCGTGTCATCCTTCCGAGAACAATTTACGCGCAAGGCCAAACCACTTTGCTTCAGTTCACGATGTTGCTGCTGGCTGCCGCATTGTTGTTTGGCGCCGGTACCCTTTATCTCCTGGAACGCGTAATACTTTCCCGAGTCGCTGACTTAAGCGATGGAATCACGCAAATTGGAGCCAGCGGCAATCTCTCCGCGCGTCTGGAAATCCGCGGTGCGGATGAACTCGCTTATCTGGGCACCGCCATCAACAGCATGTTAGAGGATCTTGAGAAAGCGCAGGCGGAACAGCACCAAGGCCGCACGCGGCTCGGCGTAATGATTGAAAAAATGCCGGCCGTCCTGTGGACCACGGATACAGAATTACGGTTTACTTCGGCAGTGGGTGCTGGGCTCGACCTTCTCGGCCTGCGCACAAATGAACTGACCGGAAAGACATTATTTGAATACTTCCAAACCAAGGATCCGGAATTCCCGCCTATCGCGGCTCACAAAAAAGCTTTACGCGGCGAATCCGTGACGTACGAATTGGAATGGCAACGCCGTGTATTTGAATCGCACGTGCAGCCGTTAAGAGGCAGCGAAGGCGAATTGATCGGAGTGATCGGTGTAGCTCTGGACATCACCGATCGCAAACATCTCGCGGATCAGTTGCGCCAGGCGCAGAAAATGCAGGCGGTCGGAGAGCTGGCCGGTGGCGTCGCACATGATTTCAACAACCTGTTAATGGTCGTGAAAGGCCACGCCGAGATGCTGCACGATCACCTGCCGCAATCCTCTCCTCAAAGATCGCATGTGGAGCAAATTCAAACCGCCGCGGAGCGCGCAGCGTCGCTTACAGCGCAGTTGTTGGCGTTTAGCCGCAAACAAGTTTTGCAGCCGCGCGTTTTGGATCTCAACGAAGTGGTCGGTGGCATGATCCAAATGGTTTCGCGTGTGATTGGTGAAAATATAGAACTGGCCTTTATGCCCGGAGCAAGGCTTGGCAACGTAAAAGCCGATCCCAGTCAAATCGAGCAGGTTGTTTTGAACCTGGTGGTCAACGCTCGCGACGCTATGCCACAGGGCGGACGCTTAACCATCGAAACGGCCAGCGTTGAACTAGACGAGAATTACACGGTGCAACATGCAGTCGTCGAACCCGGTCCTTACGTCATGTTGACGGTCACTGACACAGGCTGTGGCATGGACTCGAAAACGCAGGCTCGAATCTTTGAGCCGTTCTTTACCACCAAGGAACAAGGTAAAGGAACAGGACTTGGTCTGGCTACTGTATACGGAGTTATCAAACAAAGCGGCGGCTACATCTGGGTTTACAGCGAGATCGACCACGGCACCACCTTTAAAATTTACTTACCAAAGATCACTGCGAAAGTTGAAGAGCTGGCCGCCGTGAAAACGATTCCAACGCCGGCATATGGTTCTGAAGCGATTCTGTTCGTCGAGGATGAGCAGAGCGTTCGCGAATTGGTGCGCGAATATTTGTCAGCGCGTGGATATTCCGTGCTAGAAGCCTCCGACGGCATTCAAGCACTCGACATCGCCGCAGCGCATCCAGGCGCCATTCAACTCCTAATTACTGACGTTGTGATGCCTCGACTTAGTGGACGCGAACTCGCAAGCCAAATAGCCACTGCCCGGCGCGATTTAAAAGTGCTCTATATTTCTGGTTATACGGACGACAGCATATTTCGCCATGGCGTTCTTGAGGGTGGTATGGAATTCCTGCAAAAACCATTCAACCTAAGAACTCTAGCTCAAAAGATCCGCGAAATCTTGGACGGCGAAACCGCGACACCGGCGCTTCGAGGTCATTATAAGAGCGACCGAGATTCTATTTGACCTTCGGCCCAGAAGCTTAACGAATTTATAGATTGCCAGTCGGCTGGATTAAATCAGAAAAACGCTTTGGCCGGTGAGCTCGAATCTCTTGCGGCAGCGAATGTTGCGGCAAGCAACCATGTTATCCACGCGAACCATGTAGGAGCGAGCTTTGGCAAATTTAGCACGGTCTTCTTCATTTCCGCCGGGAGGAATTTGCGCCTTTTTCGTGCGCACTATATAGCGCACGGGATAAGTGTTCTCCTGACGGCAGTGCGCACACACGAGCGGAATCTGTTTGGTTTCCTCTTTCTCGTCGTAATACCTTTTCTCATCCATTTTTCAGGCCGCCCGTAACTTGCTGCATGGGACGATATCTCCAGACAGCACTCTTCGCAAGGCCTTAATGGCTTTTCGCGCCATGCATGAAACGTCCAATGGTATCTCTCGAAACTCATTGCAGCACTCGCGGTCCTATCTTCTGTTACGATGCGACTCGGTCGTCCAATATGGCTTCATTGCCTTCACAGTCAAGTCGCCTCCCAACACAGATTCGATGGGGCGCTCTCTGTTGGCTGCTCATCTGGATTCCTGCTTATTGGCATACCTGGGGCGTTGCAAATTTCCTGCACCTTTGTGACGTTGCTGTAGTGCTAACCTGCGTCGGCTTGTGGAGCAACAGTGCTCTTCTGCTCTCCAGCCAAGCTGTCTCTTCTCTGCTAATCGATACCACATGGGCTGTCGACGCCGCCGCACGATTTCTTAGCGGGCGGCATCTCATCGGCGGGACGGAATACCTGTTCGATACAAACTTTCCGCTGTGGGTGCGCATGCTATCTCTGTTTCACGTGGTCATGCCGTTTCTGCTTCTTTGGGCGTTGAACCGTGTCGGATACGATCGTGGGGGCTGGATTTTGCAATGCGCAATAGCGATTCCGGTGGTCGTGCTCTCTCGGTTGGCGGCGACGCCCAAAACGAATATCAATTTCGTTTATACCGATCCCTTTTTCCATCGGGCATGGGGACCTGCGCCGATGCACATCCTTGCGGTGCTGATGTTCCTGGCGTTCGTCGTGTATCTGCCAACTCACTTACTTCTGTGTCGGTTTTTTCCTCCCGCGCGAGACGGTGAAACACTGACGTAACCTTACTGTGCTTGGTATTTGGAGGGGGACTGTAGATACTGTTCCAACGAATCTTTGGAGATAACCGTATGCGGCGTAAAACGATGCGCGTGCTTTGTGCCAGCGTTTTCCTGCTGGCCACGATTTCGATATTGTCGAAAGGGCCGAATAAAACAAGCGCTGCGAGCCCAAGTCTGCCCAATCGTGAGGCACAATCTTCTTCAGCGAAATCCATTCGGCATGTCTTGATCGTCAGCGTCGACGGAATGAAACCTGAAAGTTATACAGAGCCGGACGCGCACGGCTTGAAAGTTCCTACCCTACGTGAAATGGTTCGCCACGGCGCGTCTAGCGATGGCGTGCAATCTGTGATGCCAACCGTCACCTATCCTTCTCACACTTCGATGGTCACCGGCGCGAATCCGCTGGCGCATGGAATCTTTACTAATCCCGCATGGGACCCGCTGAATCAAAACTACGGAGGTTATCGTTGGTACACCGAAGATATCCGCGTGCCCACTTTGTGGCAACTTGCGCGGCAAGCTGGGCTGCGAACTGCACTGATCCATTGGCCGGTAACGGCAGGCGCCCAAGCGGATTTCTACATTCCGGAATATTGGCGGGCTAGTATCCCAGAGGATATGAAACTTGTGCGTGCCCTTTCCACGCCTGGCGTCTTCGAAAAAATATCCGCGCAGTACCCGACTTTCAAAACGGATGTCCCCCCGCTCGACCTGACGGACGCGGTATGGACTGACGCCGCCTGTTACGCCATCGAAAATGAAAAGCCCAATCTTCTTCTGCTGCATCTCGCCATGGTCGATCATTGGGAACACGAAAGAGGCCCGTTCAGTCCCGAGGCAAATGCCGCAACCGAAACCGCGGACGCACAAATCGCGCGCGTAATTTCCTCGGCCAAAAAAGCGGGCACCTGGCAGGACACGGTGCTCGTTGTTCTTTCGGACCACGGCTTTGCTCCTATTTCGCAAGAAATGCGGCCTGGGGTTTTGATTCAACAAAAGGGCTTACTTACGCTCGACCCGAAAGGCCGAATCACCGATTGGAAGGCTACAGAAATAATTGACGGAGGCTCTGCATACATTTACGTAAAAGATCCGAATGATGATGCGACTCGTACGGCGTTACACAATATTTTCGATCCTCTGGCCGGCGCGGAAGGAAGCGGAATCCGGCGTATAGCTACACATGACGAAATCGTAGCAATGGGCGGGGACCCGAACGCATTTCTCGCTCTTGAAGCCACCGATGGAACTTCTTTCGCGTTCGGCTATACCGGTGAACTGAAAAGTGGCTCCAGCCGCGGTGGCACGCACGGATATTTTCCGGATCGCCCGCCCATGCGCGCCTCAATGATTTTTTTTGGCCCTGCAATAGGAATCGGAAAAATCGATCACGCGCGATTGATTGATGTTGCACCCACGGTGGCCGCTTGGCTGAACCTAAAGTTGGATAAAACTAACGGCTCAGCACTTTCGATTCCGATGAACGCAGCAGCTGGGACAAAATGAAATCCTGGTGGAGAGTTTGCTCGAAATCTTCAAGCAGAGGAGTTGCTTTACTAGGTTTCTGAGCGGATCGCACGAAGGTCAATTCCAAGCTGCTGACACTTCTTGTAAAGATGGCTGCGTTCCAAGCCGAGCGCTTTGGCCGTGTTTGTCATGTGATTGTGGTTCCGCTTCAACTCGGCAAGCAGTGTTTCGCGTTCGAAGGACTCCACACGCTGGCCCAGCGCGCCGGTGGTGAAAGTTGCGGGCGCGTTGAACTTTCCTCCAGTTCCCTGTTCGGAAGCCGGCAATGCTCGCATAACAGTAGCCGCTTCGATCACATCCGCCGGCGCCAGAAGCAGCACGCGCTCGATCACGTTACGCAATTCACGTACATTCCCCGGCCACGTATAGCGCTCCAGTTCTGCGATAGCTTCCGGCGAAAGACTTTTTTTCTTCCAGTTGTTCTGCTCGCTCAGCTGGCAAATGAAATGCTCCGCCAGTGCGCGAATATCTTCGCGCCTTTCCCTCAACGGCGGCACAACAACCGGGAACACAAACACCCGATGGTACAAATCCTCGCGAAATGTTCCTTGGCGAACGTGCTCTTCCAAGTTTCTATGTGTCGCCACCACGATCCGTAGATCCACAGCGAACGGCTGGTCACCGCCGATTCGCTCCATCTCACCTTCTTCCAAAACACGCAAAAGCTTGGCCTGCATGGTGATGGGCATATCGCCAATCTCGTCAAGAAACAGTGTTCCGCGATGGGCCTGCTCGAATTTTCCAATATGGCGTCCGGCCGCGCCGGTGAATGAGCCTTTCTCATGGCCGAAGAGCTCCGTTTCCACCAATTCGCCGGGGATCGCAGCGCAGTTTAACGAAACGAAAGGCCCGGCACGTCTCGCGCTTTTCTCATGCAGAGTGCGCGCAATCAATTCCTTCCCTGTCCCGGTTTCTCCGCGGATACACACGCGCGTCTCGCTTGCCGCCACCTGCTCCACTTGCGCCATCACTTCGCGCATCGCTGCGCTAGCCCACACAATATGATGGCGGCCCAATCTTTTTTTTAGATCGCGGTTTTCTGTCTCCAGCCGCTTGAGCCGCAAAGTATTTTCCACGGTCAGCAGCAGCTTGTCGGTGGATATGGGTTTCTCAAGAAAATCGCTCGCGCCCAAACGCGTCGCCCTCACCGCCATTTCGATCGAGGCTTGTCCGGACATCATAACGAACGTCGATTCCACGCCCAGATTCTTGAAGTCTTCCAGCAGCGCGATGCCGTCGCGTCCCGGCATCACAACGTCCGAGAGGATTAAATCGAACCGCTCGGCCTTCGCCAGTTCAATCGCGCGGGCTGCGTTGTCGCAAACGGTAGCTTCGTGCCCTGCCAGACGGAAAGCGCGAGAAAGCGACGCCAAAGTATTCGCGTCGTCATCAATAATCAGGATGTGAGCTTTCGCGGGCACAGCCCTTTAAACCTCTACTTTTTTTTCGTGTACTTCTTCCACCACGACGGGAGTTGCTTGAGGATGGGGCGGCTTAATCGGAAGTTCAACGTGGAACGCCGTACCCACGCCCATTTCGCTTTCAACCGAAATTCGCCCGCTGTGGTCAGCGACGATGGCCTGCACGATCGCCAGACCCAGCCCCGTGCCGTGTTGCTTCGTGGTGTAGTATGGTGTAAAAATCCTGTCGGCTTCCTCGCGAGTTAACCCAACACCGGTATCGGAGATTTCGAAATCCACATTGCCGTCGTTCTGAGTGGTGCGCATCATCAAAATGCCACCGGCCGGCATCGCGTCCATCGCGTTCAGGATCAGGTTTTCAATGGCTCGATGCAGAAGAGTCGTGTCCGCCTGGATCGTTGGCAGATTTTCGCCCAAATGGAGCTCCGGCGTAATCGGCGGACGTCCCACCGCGGAAAATTGCGCTTCAAACAACTTCACAACATTTCGAACAATGTCATTTAGGTCCACCGGTCCCAGTTCAGGCTGGGGCATTTTTGCGAAGTCGCTGAACCGGCCAACGATCGTTTTCAGATTTTCGATCTCGGCCAGCAGAATACCGGTGGATTCGCGAAAAACTTCTTCGAACTGATCTGGGTTCTGTGTGCTCGCTCTCTGCAGGTTTTCAACAGTGGTCTGCAGTGGAAACAGAGGATTCTTCAGCTCGTGCGCCAAGCGCCGCGCCACTTCACGCCAGGCGGCCACTCGCTCGGCCTGGATCAGCCGCTCGCGCTGATCCACCAGTTCCTGCGTCATTCGGTTGAAGGACTGAGCGAGTTGCCCGATTTCATCATTTCCGCGAACAGCCACGCGCGTATTCCAATTGCCGTCGGAAACCTCGCGCGCGCCGGCCGCAAGCCTCCGCACCGGAAGCGTCACACGTGCTGCTGCCCACCAACTCAAAAACAATCCGAAAAGAATGCCGATGGCCGCTACGCCAATCGCCAACCACAAAATGTGGCGTTGGAGTGTCACCACGGTTCGCTGCGAATTACCTATTAACAGCACGGCGAGCAACTCGTTCTGGCGCCCTAGTTTGGGAATCGAATGAAAAATCTCCGCGCTTGCGGCATCGAACGTCCAATTAATTTTCTCGGTCAGCGATCCTGGGTGAGTTCGCTCCCGTTCAATGATAGGCTCGAAACGCTCCGCCTCGACCACCGGGCCGGTGCTGTCGATCAAATTCGGGGGTTGAAATGCAGGGTCAAGATTCAAATAAAGCAAAGCGCGCATGTTTTCAGGGAGAACCAGCGAAGCCAGAAATTCCTTACCCAAACGTTCGCCGCCCACGACATACAAATCCTTGTCCCCCACTCGAACCGCGGCCACGGCCATCAGCGCGACGGCAGGGCCGTCCTGCGTATCAAGCTTCATCAGGAATGATCCGCGCGTCGCCCAATCTTCTTTCTGCGTCACCCATTCCATTTTGTAACCGAAGCGCGCAGACCATTCCGCGGACGAAATAATCGAACCGTCAGTGCCTACGAAATCGAGGAAGTCGAGCTGGTGCGATTGCGCCACGCCGCGCGCATCGTTCACATATACGGAAATATCGGCATTGGGACGGCTCAGATCGATGGCCATCCGAACGGTGGGTTCCGCTTCCGCGATTCCTTGCACGCGATTTAAAACCTCATGCCCGCGCCGGTCGTACTCTCGCTGAAATTGTTCCACCAGCGCATCGGTGTGTTGGCGATTAAGCTCGTCGAAGGCGCGCCGAGTCGCTACTGTCACGCCCGCGGTCACCAGACCGACGGACAAAAGTAGGGCCAACATAAAATTAACAAAAAGTTTTGAGCGAAACGTCACTGTTCCTCTTCTACGTGGCCCAATCTAAATCCCAGCCACAATCACTGTGGGTCAGTCGAATCAAGCCATACATCTGCAAGCGGCCAGCCCTCGCCGGCAGCCGGTTGCTTCCAATCTCGTACGCGAGCGCTAAGTCCATACACCTGCGGCATCCAAACAATCGGCACGACAAGACCACTGTTCATGATGCTGCGCTCACAATAGTAAACGTCCTCGGGCGAAGCGCTCTGGGGAACCGGACTGTCAACAATTCCCGCGATCGGCTCCAGCCTATTAATAAAAACAGTGAGCGAAATGCGCGGAAGTGGCGAGGGCATTCGCAAACGAACGAGTCGCGCATCAACCCGTATCGCCGCGCCGCGCGTCGAGCCGTCAACTTGCCCTGGCGATGCCTTTCCCGAAGCGGGTAGCGCTCGTGACACTGACGAAATACCTGCCTCTTTCGCATTCACCACGATTCGCTCCGCCACGCTCTGTTCCAGCGTATCAGTCGAATCATATCCCAACACTAAGTTCGGTGACGGCGAGATTTGCGACCAGATTTCTTTCGCCGTGCGCACATCCATCTCCGTGGGAAAAAGAAAAGTTGTGCCGCTTGACCAGTGGGGCAGCAATCCTCCAGCAGGTTCGCCTTCCTTCTGCAAAATAAAATTTACAATTGCCGCGCGATCGATGCATCGCGCAATCGCTTCCCGTATGCGCGTGCTTTCTTTTCCCGAACGGCTACCGAGAAAAACCAAAGCTAGTAATTCGTTTGGTTGCGAAACGCTAACACGTACACCGCGATCGGTCGCTTGGCGCGCCTGCTCCGGCGGGATCGTTGCGAAGTCCGTTTTGTTGAGTTCAAGGTCCACTACACGATCGTGCGCCGGTCGTCCCAACTGAATTTCGATAGAATCCACGAATGGCCTGCCCTCGCGATAATCTTGATTGGCCGCAAATGTGGCGCGCTTTCCCGCTTCCCAAGACGATAAGCGGAAAGGCCCACTCCCGGCGGTGCCGACAAACGTTCCGTCTTCGCCGCGCTGATCGTAAAGCAAGGCATCGAGTTCTGTTTTCGCGTCCGCTTCCTCCCGACTAGTAGCTACCCCCGCCGGATCGAGCGACTGTAGCGTCGCTCCGATCTCGACGCGTAACGTGCCCCCATAATGGGGCCGTCGGGCGGGAGGCAAGGGCGCCGCGCCCGCTAGCACCACGCTAATCGTCGCAAGACACAGACACAATCGAAGCTTCATAAACTCCTGTTTTAAGATTTCGTGAAACAACTCGTGCCGATTTGCCGCCGTCATTCCGACGAAGTTCAAGCACTGGCCCAGGAACCTGGATTGGCTGGCTTGCCGCCGAAGGATTTCTTCCCCCGTACGCCTGAATGAAATCTGGTTCCGTCCAGTCCCCCGTTCCACTGGCCAGCGTCAGAGAATCGTCGCCGCAGGTGCCCGCCAAAACTGCGTAGTCCTGTACGCTCCGCCCTTGTATTGCGATCGGCTGCCTCGGAGTTTCAGGATCTGCGGTCGTTGTTATGCTTGAGCACGTCACAGTTTCTGGATGCTGGAAATCTCCGGTGCACTCGGCTCCCGGCAATTCCGCTTTACCCGCTTGTAAATCGAGCCGCCCGCGCACGTCGCGTTGCGCTGCGCGTCCATGCGGAAGATCAACGGCGCGCGCTAATTTCCAGCCCTTGTCTTCAGATCTGTAAAAAGAAAGCTTGTCGATATCTAGGACGATCAGCGTCGAAGATCCGCCGGCCGTGCCTTCCCCCAGTATTCCAAAATCCAGAATTTTCGCATCCTGTTCCCAGATTAACTTCCGATGCAAAGTTAAAGGAGCTTCCTTGGTGCTCGCTCTGTGATTTGGCGCCGCGACGCTGACCATCACTACATTCTCTTTGTCCCCGCCAAGGATTTGCGCGATCCATACATAGCCATCCGCCGATTCGGAAAATGTAACTTGCAATGCCGCGTCAGCAGACGATTCCGTAAGGACTCGTCGATTGCGACGCGACAGATCCGTTACCAGCAATTGACGAAGACCGTCAACATCCGCGGCACTCAATGAGGAAATGTTCTTCACTTCTACCGATAACCCCTCGCCACGCTTCGTAACCGCTGCAATTTTGTCGGCGAGTAAGCCCAATGCATTCGTCCAATCAGGCGGGAACTGCGCCGCCGCTTGCCCTTCTGAGGATGCGGCCGCCAAGGCCAGAAGCAACGAAAAGATGAATGCGCGTCGGAGAAAGAGTCGCGGAAGGAGCCGCATCGGCTTGTGCCAATTGCACAAAGCGTTGAATCATAATCATAGCACACCTCCGAAAAGCACCCTGCGTTGCGAAGACTCACAGTTCAAAACTTATCAGCAGTGGCGACCTTCCGTATTTAGTCACTTGCCTTTAAGGAGAGGGTCTAACGCCGCAGAAGCGGATTTCAGCACGTCGTTCGTAAAGAAAAATTTCCCGTCGTTTGGAACCATCATGATTTGCACTTTGTCGGAAAGTCTCTGGGCCACGGTGTACTGCACCAGAAGTGGATTGGTCTTTAGCGCAGCTGCTTCTAGCTGCAACTCTTCGGCCTCTGCTTGCGCAGTCGCACGTATATTGTGCGCTTCGGCGTCAGCCATCAGGTTGCGCCGCTCCAGTTCGGCTTTACCGTCGATCACTTTCGCTTGCGCGGCGGCTTCGGCATTCTTCACCACTAACACGTTCTGCGTTTCCGATCTCAGCTTGGCGCTTTCATCGTCGGCTTTACTGTTGATTACTTTTGCCTGCGCTTGAGCCTCCGCGTCTTGAATCGTGGTCTGCTTGCGAGCTTCCGCTTCCAGTCGTGACTGTTCGATCAGCTTTTGTTTCAGCGGTAGGGTGTACTGCATGGAGTCCGATTCGGCCTTGGCCATCAGCACCCGTGTTTGCGCGTCCGCTTCAGCGTGCTTGATCTGACGTACCTTTTGCGCCTCAGCCTGCGATTCGGCGATCTTCACTTTCTTCTGCTCGATGCTCTGATCCACGGTCACGCGGTCGTCCTCTTGTTCTTTGAGCAGCAAACCTTGCAGGCCTTGCGCATATTCTTCGGGAAGCTGAACTTTGCGTAGCAACACTTCTTTCACCACAATGGCGTCGCTGCTTAGTCGCGCCGTAATGATTTCCGTAGCGTGTTGCCGAAATTCTTCGCGCTTGATGGCAAAGATATCGCGCACCACATAATTCGGCGCCACCTGGCGAAAGACACTGGTAACTACCGGAGCCACAATTTCTTGGTCGATTGGCTGAGGCAAGTTCGCTTGCACGTAATCGAGCCGCCGCGGGTCGATTCGATAGCGCACGGTGACCGCTAAACCAACCTCCAGCCCTTCGCGCGTTTCCACATTTAAGACTTCTAGCTTTTCGCGCGTACCTTCAGCGGCAGATGTGGAGAAGACTTTATCACGCACATCGTAAAGCTGGGCGCGCTGGATCAGTGGAGTAATCCAATGCGTTCCGGCGTACAGCGTTCCAGGCCGTACACCGGAAATCTGGCTGATTCGGACCGCCGCGTTGCCGTCCGGCACTACCAGGATGCTCGACGCTGCGAGAGCGCAGATTGCTGCCGCAATCACAAGTTTGGCAGCCGCCGCCCATCGAATCGCGCGCCTTGACCGCTCAATCCGCAGTTGCGCATTTACCGGCGCGGGCACGTTAACTAACGGCGTCGAAGGTATCGAAGCCGACGATTCGCCGGTCTGCTCGCCTACGGCTTTGTCGTTTGGCGGTTCTTTCGGCTTGAGCCACCGGCCAACCTGGAAGATAAGGAAAATGTCGTAAGCCACCAACAAAACGGCTGCCACAACAAACACGGAGCTGATCACGAAAAGAAAAAATCTAAGAAACAGCATGATGTCTCCTTTTGCCTCTGGGATTTCCTACTGCTAAAACTGTTAACCATCCCCCGCCCATCGCTCGCAGTTCTTGACAGCGCCCGCGAGCCCCAAACCTGCGCCCTGTCAAATAATCAGGCTGCATCCTTGCGCCCTGGGGCCACCAACATCAGCTCTGGAGCTTTTCTTCGCGCGTTCGAAGCCTCCAACTCTGCTCGTTGCACGTCAGCCTTTTTCGCCGGCATCATACGCAATAAGGCAAGCAGGCCGACCCACTGAAGTGTCAACGCCACCGCAAAAGATAGGAAAATTGCTCCTAACACTTCACCGAAACCGATCATGTTCACCATTGCCGCCTCCTTTGAGGTTGCCGGGCGCAGCGGTAAATGCATGGGGGTCGCCATCTGTCGTGTTATTCAAAACAGGGGAATTAAGAGTTATCGAGAGGACTCGATTCGTGGTGGCTGGAACACGTCGTGGAAAACCAAACGCAATACAGTGGGTGGATGCGTCCTCGATAGCTAGGGTCTCTCGGGAGGAACGACACTGTGGAATCCGTAGGTCTCGTAACGCCAGCTGATTTTTCCCTGGCGCAGGCTCACCACCGTAAATCCTTCCGGGGTGCCCATGCGCGGCCCGCGCCACCAATTTCCGCAGACGGCTCCGCTGGTGATGTATTCCGTGTTCTTGTAGTTCACCACTTCGTTTACGTGGGTATGCCCTTGCAGAACCGCTGGAACGTTCGCATTCTCGAAAATTTGCAACACGTCAGGTGCATTGGCAACCGTCATGGTGTTGTACTTACGATCCGCGCCGACGATCTGGGTGTAGGCGTAGGTAGCAAACGCCGTCACTAGCGGACAGTGCACAACGGCGATAACTGGCATGCCATGCGGCAGAGCCTTCAGATCATCGCGGAGCCATCGAAGCTGGTCCTCATCTACGCGAGCTTCCCATAGACGGTCTTCCGTCGGCTGAACCGAGTCCAGCACTACGAAGTGATAGCCCTTGTAATCAAACGAGTAGTAGGTTCGACCCATGCGGTCCTGAAACATCTTTTTGCCGTATGCAGGATCGGTAGACGCAACGCCGCTCTTCGCAAGAACGCCAAATACGTCGTGATTACCGATCGCGTGGTGAAGCGGCATTCCGAGCAATTGCTCAGTGCGCTCATAGAGGTCGTACACCATGCCCGCGCGCACCTTATTTACACCGAAGGCATCGAATACGTGATCTCCGCCCATCATGGCGAATTCCGGCTTCAGCCCGGCAATTTTTTTGAAGCACAGATCACAGCCGTGCGCCGCGTCGAGTTCAGGCTGAATATGCGTATCGGTGAAAAACACGAAATCGAATGAGCCGGGCGCGGGCGTAGCAGCAGTATAAGACGGCAGCACAACGACGGCGCCCGCCGTAGCCATGGTCTTAAGGAAATTCCTGCGGTCGACGATCATCGTTCTCTTCGCTAGGGATTGCACTTCCGACCTGATGTTAACACAGCGGAAACGACCATTTGAGTCGGGGCCGAGGGTTATCCTACGGTAAAAGTGCAATGCACGCGCAGGCCTGCTAAAATCGCGTGGATGGAACAGTCGCACGAACCCGCCTCCTCCGCCGGATCTCACCTTGGCTCGACATCTGGGCCGCCACCGGTTACGGCTCAAGATTCCGCGCCTCCCACGGGATTTCGCCTAGGAAGCATTTTGGGCATCCCCATCTATTTGCACGCTAGTTGGTTCATCATTTTTTTCCTGATTACGCTTTCTCTCCGCACTCAATTCACCTCGCAGCACACGGATTGGTCTCCCGCGCAGCATTGGGCGCTTGGAATCATCACCAGCATCTTTTTCTTTGCGTCCGTAATCTTCCACGAGCTCAGCCATAGCGCGGTGGCAAGGCACTACCGTATCCCCGTAGCGTCCATTACGCTTTTTGTCTTCGGCGGCTTGGCGAGAATCTCTCGCGAGCCCGACAACGCCAAGCAGGAATTTAACATCGCCATCGCTGGACCTCTTTCTAGCGTATTTCTCGCAGGCTGCTTCTGGCTCGTTGCGCGCTATTTTCACGGGAACGACATGGTTCACGCCGCTGCTGTCTGGCTATGGGAAATCAATCTCGTTCTGGCCGTCTTCAATCTTGTCCCGGGGTTTCCGCTCGACGGTGGCCGCATCCTTCGGGGCATTGCCTGGGGAATTACCGGCAATTTCACGCGCGCGACGAAAATAGCATCGACGGCAGGAAAGATTTTCGCCTACATGATGATCATTTTCGGCGTGTGGCAAGCGCTGAATGGAAACTGGGTCGGTGGCCTGTGGACCGCTTTTATCGGATGGTTCCTGCTGAGCGCGGCGCAAGAAAGCTTCATGCAGGTGGCCATGCGCAACACGCTCACGGACGTTCGCGCCGCGGACCTGATGACTCATGACATCCCGACCGTTACGCGCGACATGTCCATCGAAGAATATGTGCACGAAGTATTGCGCACCGGACGCCGTGTTCATATCGTGTCCGGTCCCGTCCGGCCTGTGGGTCTGATCACGTTACATGCTGCGCGCATGGTTCCTCGGGAGGAATGGGCCAACACATCGATCCAAGCCGTAATGCTGCCGCTTGACCGCATCCATTCTGCTTCGCCGGCTGAACCGGCTCTCGGGGTCTTGCAGCGGATGCAAAGTCAGGACATCAATCAGATGCCGGTGATCTCAGAGGGCGACATCGTCGGCATGATCGCCCGCGACACCATCCTGCGCATGCTGCAAACGCGCCTCCAGCTTGGCCACCTCGCCGAGCAATAGATCCTAGCGCCGCCCCGAAGCAAAAAACTGTTCATAAGCCCCAGAGTTTCGTAATCTAGCGGCCTCTCTAGGGAATCTCGACCCAGTCGAGGTGTCCTGGGTTCGTCAATGCGCTACGAAATAGTGTCAAAACGGAAATCGTAAACTCGTAAACAGAACTAGTCGCGGCCGAATTCCAGGAGAAATTTCAATCTCAAATCCAGACAACCATCAAATCCCGCGGCGCCAGTTCGCGAAATATTTGACTGCCGCTGGCATCGCCGCTGCTCTTGGTGGACTCGTTCTCCTTATTCGCGCTCGAAAAAGTTCTTATCCGGTCAAAGTGGTGGCCCACGCGGGAGACATCCCCGTTGGTGGTGTGAAGATCATTTCCTACCCGAATGACGAGCATCCATGCTTCTTGTTGCATCCGTCTGAGCGAACATTTCTAGCGTTCAGCCGCCTTTGCACGCATGCCGCGTGTCCAACATTTTATCGGCCAGAGGAACGTGCATTCGCGTGCCCATGCCATGGCGGAGTTTTCTCCGCTATCGATGGGTCGGTTCTTGACGGCCCGCCACCGAAACCATTGCCGCGAGTTCGCCTGGAATTACGAGGCCAAGACTTAGTGGCCACAGGAATGTCTTAGCGGGACGGGTAAACCAATGATAACGGCGAAAAAAATCGGATTTATAGTTTTCGTGTGCGTCGCCGGTGCTCCCTACACGACGATGAGTGAAGTCACTTGCGGTGTTGTTTGAACCGTACCGCTCTTGCCTCGCGATTTCCTTCTTCCACAATCACAAAATCGTCCACTGGCAAGTTCTGGAACCGGTCGACGATGCCGCTGGGCCAGCGGATTTCCAGCATGTCCACTTTGTCGTGTTTACCCAGTCCAAAAAATATCCGGGGATCTTGCGCGGAACAATAACTCATACCGCCTTTCGCCTGATCGTAGCTCGTCAAATCTCCGGCAATCAATTTCAGCGCCGCGCCGTTCCCATCGCGATTACTTTTCGTCCCGATTAGCCGCACAGCAAGCCAATGATTTGCCGTCGCGGCCGGCTCGTCCGCGCCATGATTGCGAAATAGCTGTGCGTCTTCTCCGTTATTGCTAACCAGAAAGTCCTGCCAACCATCATTGTTGTAATCGCCAACCGCGAGCCCCCGTCCAACCCGCGGCGCGCGAAATCCCGCATTCTGTGTGCGGGTCGCATCCATGAAGACACCATTGCCCATGTTGCGATAAAGTTTCTTTTCTTCTTCATAGGTCACTTCAGGGTGATAGAGCGCAATGTTATCCAGGATGTGTCCGTTCACCACTAGCAGATCGCGCCAGCTGTCATTATCAAAATCAAACATGCGTGCGCCGAATGCGCTATTGAGAATATTGGTTTGCCCCAGGGCGGAGGCAATCGTGTAGTCAGTAAACGTGCCGTCGCCATTGTTGCGATATAGCCTGTTCAACTCGAAATCCAAATGGCTGACGAAAAGGTACAACAAACCGTTGTTCACCACATCCGCGGCGTCCGCGCTCATCCCCGCTTCCGGGCGCCCCTCTTCGCTGAATCCCGCGCCGGATTTATACGACGCATCGCGAAACGTGCCGTCCCCATTGTTCAAATACAAAAAATTCCGCTCCGTATCGTTTGCAATAAAAATATCGGGCCAACCATCCCCATTCAGATCAGCCAGAACAACAGCCAGGCTTTTTCCATCCGTGTTCACCAGCCCTGCCTTGGCCGTCATATCCGTGAACGTGCCGTCGCCGTTGTTGTGATAGAGCCGCATCGAGGTCCCGCGAAAGCTGTCGGGATGGCAGTAGGCACGATAGCCGGGCTTGTTTTCGCCGCAGACAACCGGATGATCTTCGTCATACTGAACATAATTCGTCACCAGTAGGTCCAGCTTTCCGTCGTGATCGTAATCAAACCATCCAGCCGCCGTTCCCCAATTTCCATCGTCGCCCACGCCGGCTTTGGCAGTCACATCCGTAAAAGTTCCGTCGCCATTGTTGTGCAGCAGCACGGAATGTCTGTAGCCGGTCATGTAAATGTCCGGATAGCCATCGTTGTCGTAATCGCCCACCGCCACGCCAAAGAAGAACGTTCCGTCTGTGTGAATTTTGCTCGCAGCCGTCACGTCCGTAAACGTGCCATCATGATTATTGCGATACAACGCAGGTTGCGGCGGATCCTTCGGGTGAAAAAAAGGCGTGTAACCGCTGTTTACGAAAAACGCGTCCAAATACCCGTCTTGCTTGTAATCGATCCAAGCGACGCCTGCTCCCATCGTCTCTAAATACAACTTTTCAGGTGACGCGGCGCGTTCGTGGTGAAAATGAATCCCCGCTTCGCGAGTAACGTCCTCGAATTGCACGTGAAAGGGATTGGCCACCTCCGAACGGCGACGAAGTATTTCCGTTTGCGTCTGCTGCGCGATTGGCTGCGCCACTAGGTCCCAAGTTACTAACAAAAGAACTCCTGCGCCAAGCAGAGCCAATCGTCCGCCGTAATGCTTTCGTTTCATTTCACCACAGATTCTAACAAATGCTCCTCACCGGCACACGTGCGCCCCAGCAATTTTGTTAAACGCTCTAACCTCTGCGTCCACTGCTGTGGAAAAGTTCGCGCGCAATCCCAGTTTCTTGTTGACTCCACTCAGTACGTTAGCTAGCCTACGGCCCATCTCGGGCAGGGGCCCACGTCCTAAAATTGAATTATTAGAAATCGGAGGAATTTTGCGGTCGGCTGCCAGTGGCCGCATTTTCTGTTTGTTACGAGATCTTTTACCCGTAACGCGGATTGCATTTTTTCCGACAAACCGTGGTCTCACCAAAAAAAACCGTCTCGCATCGGGAGAGTCGCGATGAAAACCTGGAAAGCCGCATTCCTGGCTGTGATGTTAACGTGCACCCTGCTCCTGTCGGGAGCTACGCTCGCGCAAAACACTCAGTACGGCTCCATTCGTGGAACTGTGTTTGATAACTCTCGCGCCTCGATCGCCACTGCGAAACTGACGCTGACGAACCCCTCTACCGGCATTCGCCGCGAACTCCAGGTCGAGCCCGATGGCTCCTACGTCTTCGACAACGTCGCGCCCGGCGATTACACCATCACTGCCGTGGCCGATGGCTTCGCCGTCACCACCGTAAAGCAAATTGTAGTCAACGTCGGCGCTTCCTTGCAGCTCGATATCACCATGCCACTGAAAACACAGTCTCAAACCGTCGAAGTCACCGCCAGCAGCGGCGCTGTAGTGGACACTACCACCGCCGGAATCACTCAGTTGCTTAATTCCGTGAGCGTCGAAAATCTCCCCTTCCCCGGACGCGATTATCGAGACATGGCACTTCTTACTCCCTCCGCCCAGGTCGTTCCTGGACTACGCGGCGGTATTCGTCTCGGTGGGCAGCAGAGCGATTACAGCGGCTTGGTGATTGACGGCGCAGACGCCACCAACAACTATTTCGGCGAAAATTTCGGCTCTCTTGAAACGAAGAACCTCACCGTCCCATTGGAAGCGGTGCAGGAATTCCAAGTTGTCACGAACGGCTTTGCGCCGGAATTCGGACGCGCCACTGGCGGCTTGCTCAACGTGGTCACCAAATCCGGCACCAACCAACTTCACGGCGAAGCTCACGAATATTATCGCGGTGGGAGCCTGACGGCGGCAGACGCCCTCGGTGAGCCGTCAAACATTCAAAATCAAAATCAGTTCGGTGGCTCCGTCGGCTTCCCCATTCACAAAGACCGGCAGTTCCTATTCCTCTCTACCGACATCCAGAGAGAAAACGGTCCACTCACTACTGTATTCTGCACAGCCGCCGACCCGGGATGCGCCCAGTTTTTGGCGTCAGCGGGTCCGATCATCCAGCCTCCAACGCCAGGAACCACCAATATTCTTCCTCCAGGTTGCTTGTCCACCGCGGTAGGGATGCCTCTCCTGCCAGCCTGTTACGGCGTGCCGACCATCGGAGCCCTAAACGGGGCACACAATCAGTATCAGAATTTCTTCACCCTTCTCGGTCACTACGATTATCAGTTCAGTCCCGCCAACCATTTCAGCATTCGAGGGCTCGGTAGTCGGAACCACACCAACGGCTTCACCGGCGGCCAGGGTCAAACCGAGACGCCGTATTCCATCGGTACGGCGGAAAATTTCGTAAACCAGGGTATCGGTGGCGTGTTTGCCCTTACCACCGTACTTGGTCGCAAGGTGAATGAAATTCGCGTGGAAGTTAGCGGGGAAACTCGCAAGAGACACGCGATTTTTAATGGCGCGCCACAAATCCTGATCAATCAAACCGGTATGTCATTTGGACAGCGTTTTTATCTTCCCGGCAACAACGACGCGGGAAAGCTACAGGCCGCCGACAATTTCTCCTACTCTTTCGGCAAGCATGACATCAAGTTCGGAGGTGACTCCGACACCTTCACTGATCGAAAGGACATCTTTGCTGGTTGGAGCGTAGGCGAATACGAATTCAATACACTATGCGATTTTGAACCGAGTCCAACCGCGCCCTGGTGCGCAGGCTACTCCGGAACTGTCCCCACCTCGCCCAACCCGTTCTTCTTTGTCCAAGGGGTTGGCCTGAATGGTCAAACGAACACCACTCAACAGCAACAATTGGCTGCTCTTTTCAAAGACAACACTCTCTATAACAATTATCAGTCAGGGCTGGGTCTCTATTGGCAGGATAAGTGGCAACTCACGTCGCGAATCACTTTGACCTATGGCCTTCGCTGGGACGGCACGTGGAATCCCCAGCCGCAGTCTGCAATTCCAGGAAATACAGTTTGGATTGGCGAGGGTTCCTCGAGCAAACAGGTCACGCCCCCCCAACGCGTGCCGGACGATTTTGGGCAATTTGGGCCTCGCGTAGGAATAGCATGGAATGTAGGAACTACGGAACATCCCACCGTTGCCCGCGCCGCGTGGGGATATTATTACGCGCAAACGCCGCTTATCTTCTTTCCCACCATTGGCACCTCCAAGCAAGCAACTGTTTTCTGCCCATCGTCGTTCTTCGAATTCTGTGCGCCTTCAACTACGAACCCTCCGACAGCAACCTCGCCGGCGGCTTTCCCCTATCTGTTCCCCTCGACCCTTCCTATCGGAGTGAGCGGCCTGTGTTCCAGTGTCGTGGGTTGTCCCGCGATCAGCTACGTTGATCCATCCTTTCGCAATCCGAGGGTCTCGAACTTCACAGCAACACTCGAGCATTCGTTCACCAATAGCTGGACCGTCTCCGCCAGTTACGCCTTCGTCCATTCGACTGATTTGCGCACCGGCGGCTTCAGTACTACCCAATGGTTCCGAAACTTTATCCCACTGGGAAAAGACGCGCTTGGCAGAACGCTCATCGCTGGCACCGCAACGCAGGCAGCTGCGGGCGATCCCATCACTCAATTCGCCACTCCACTCGATCCCACACTCTTTAGCTCCAGCGAGCTAGGGAGCTTTGGTCATGGCAACTATCAGGAGTTTGTGGCGGGCGTGAACAAGCGTTTTTCCCAGCGCTATCAGTTCTTCGCCAATTACACTTGGTCGCGGAACTTTGCGAACGCTTCGAGCGAGCGCGACACCGAAACATTTTTCGGCCCCCAAGATCCATTTAATCTAAACCTGGACTACGGACGCGACGGCCTGGATATCACCCACCAATTCAAGGGCGGCATGGTGTTCGACTTGCCGATGGGCTTCACCTTCAGCACCAACTTTATCCTCCACAGCGGACTCGCATATCCTGCTTATTCAAATGTAGACATTAACGGTGATGGGGTCATCAATCAGTTCGCTCAGAATGACCGGCCCACGGTTCAGATCGGCAATGGAAAACCGTTCCTCTTGCCTGAATATCCGGGACGCCAGCCAGCCTTTTATAATTGGGATATGCGCCTAGCAAAAGATTTCAACTTCAAGGAACGCTATGCGCTCCGCTTTTCCGCCGATCTTTTCAACATCACTAATTCCAGTAACCTATACTCCGATCCTGACGTATTCGGCTTCGTCGGTCCCACGAGCAACGCGGCCTGCACTCCCGTGAATCCGACGTTGTATGCAAACATCGTTTGCCCTTCACTTACAGCTATACCGACGCCGCGCAACACCCCGGGATATCGCACCGTGGATGAGCTCGCCCCCGGTGCAACCGCCTTCGCAGCTCAGTTCGGCGTTCGCTTCCAGTTCTAGTAATTGCGGGCGGACAGGTGGGTCACGACCACGCGATCAGCGTCGTGGCTAACGGCAGGTGGCAAGAGCGTATCCAGATCCCGCTCGCGCTCCCAAAACACCACGCGTCTTCCTATTTTTCTGGTTCGGTGTAATCGAATCGGAAGGAATCACCGGCTGGGCCTGCAACCCCACGTGTGTTGTACTCGAGCATGTATTTTAAATGCCGCTCGTCCTCAGGATAGCCGACGCCTTTGGGATATGGATACGGTATAAGCGTATGAAATGGAAGCGGCGAGACAGTGTCGCCGTACGCCGCGTAGAAATCCATGTCCTTCGCGAATCCATTCGCATAAAAGAAATAATCGCGAGTCCAGCCATCGGGCAACTCCGGCAAATGTCTTGAATCGAAATCCACCGCCACTTCGTCGCCGGACCCAAAGATCACGTATTCGTCGTCCGGCGCGCGTAGTAAATTTGCTACGTCCCCATACCTCGTGTAATTTCCAATCTGCCGCGAATAAGGCCCGGTTGCACTTATATCCTCATAGACATAACTCAAATCGTTGCGCGGATTCCCCTCCACCACGCGCGGATAGCCGCGAAATTGCAATTGAGCTTTAGCCAAAGGCACTTCTGTGGTCTTAAACGGCGTATCCGTAGCGGAATTATCCACCAGGATGCGGTCCCAATAAATTTTCAAGTTCGTCGTGATGCGAATGAACCGCGTGCCGGCCGGAAGTTTACCAGTCAAGTCCGCAACCATCGTTCGCGAAAGCCCTGCGGGAAACCCCATATCGTCGACTACCCGCACCCACTTCGCTGAATCGTCAAGCATCTCAACGTAAGGCGGCGCCGGCTGAATTCCCGCTTGCCATGCCGCGTACATCGAGCTAGCACTGAAATAGTCGGTAAAACCGTCCATCAATAGGCGCAGCGGACGCGCTGGGTCCCACGGCCCGAGGTCCAGTTCGATCGTATGCATAGCAGCGAAGCCCGCGTACGGAGCATCCGGAAAGTCCTTCACATATTTGTGGTCTCGCGCCACGAGCAGGGGCAACAGATCGTGTCCGTGATCATCCCACGCTCCCAGTGGTGGATGCGCTTCGAAACTTGCAATTACTTTGAATTTCGGAAATGGCGGATTCGTCATGAAACGTTCGTTGGGATAGACCTCCACATCCGAAGGATGATCCACTGCGATCAAGCGCGCTTGATCGAGATAGTCCAGCTCTTCCATTGGCTCCAGCATGCGAAATTTAATGATTCCGTCTTCCGCTTGCACCTGCGAGCCCGTCACCTTCAAATATTCTTCGGGGTCCGGAGTATTCCTCTGGTTCGGAGCGATCCAATGCCCCACGATTCCGGGCCCGATCATGTCTGCGAGAAATTCAAACTTCTGACCGTTCCACACGAACACGATTGGGCAGGAACTGCCGCGCCGATCAATTTCAGTTATCGTTGCCGTCTTGTGCGCGGGAATTTCCATCTCGTCCTGCACCACGCCTGTGGGCCACAGGAGTCGAATCACATCCGCGCCGCGCTCAGGCCCAAGCCCCGCCACAATTTCCGTTGGACCTTGCCCCAAGTAACCCGAAGCGCCACTGACTTCCCACTTCTGCTGCAGCGCGCCGGCGCTCATCTCAACCTTCGTGCCGATTCCCGTCTTGTTGTCATTCGTGCCTTTGAATTGCAGCTTCAACCAGTTATATCGATTGCCTCCTTCGTTCTTTAAAAGCACCGGTGGCAAATGATTCTGCGTGATCAGCAAATCGATGAAGCCATCGCCTTCAGCGTCAAACGCAATCACTCCGCGCGGATTGTGCAATTCGATCTTGTCCAATCCGGTCAGCGCGGTCACATCGCGAAATCCTTTCGCGCCTTCATTGCGCAGCAAAACTATCCGGCCCTCTCCAGAAAAACCCTCTCCCACCGCAACCAAGTCCATCCATCCATCGTCGTCGTAGTCCAAAGCAGCCAGGCCCCAGCCGCGCATCCATTCCATGTCCGGCAGGGCTACTCGCTCAAACGGTTTTCCTGGAACATTGCGCCACAAACTCAGTCCCGGCGTCCCCCAGTGCGTGAACGCCAAGTCCATCCAACCATCTTTGTCGAAATCAAACGCGACAACACCCGCTGTAGGAGCCGGCATATCGCTAGCCCACGGAACTGTTGCACGAAACTTTCCTTCCCGCGGATTCATGAACGCCACCGGCGCCTTCTGCCATCCGGTAACCACAAAATCGATCGCCCGGTCGTTATTCAAATCACTTCCAATCGCGCCTACAGACGGCCCACTTCCAACCAGTCCTGTTTCAGCCGTCCAGTCCGTGAACGTGCCATTTCCATTATTCCGCCACAAAATATTTCCCGGGCTGCTGGTATCCATGGGAAACGAAAACGGCTCGGCCAGGTTAGTCAGCGGAAAATCGCTGAAGCGCGTGATGTACAGATCCAAGTCGCCGTCATGGTCGTAATCGATAAACGTTGCTCCCATAGCCAGCCCATCCATTTCAATTCCCGCTTGCTCGGTGACGTCCTTAAAAATCCCCTTTCCTTCGTTATGGAATAGCAAAACTCGCCCGTTCATGCTCACAGCAAGATCAGGCTTACCGTCATTGTCGAAATCGCCGACGGCGCATCCCAAACCGTCGCCGTGAATGTCGAGCTTCGCCTCTTTGGTTACATTTACAAATCTTCCGTTGCCTTCATTTTTGTAGAGCGCCGCATGGCCCTTGCCATCGGCATCCACCAGAAAAATGTCCGGACGCCCGTCACCGTTGTAATCAATGATGCAAGCTCCACTGCCCAAAAAGCGTGCGATCGATTCGGGCTCCACATTCGGTTCGGAAGGCTCGTTTTGGGTTTTCGCTGTGCTTGTTGCAGTGTACGGCTGCGCGGGCAGCCCCGATTGCGAAGTAACGTTTACAAAATGCACCTTTGTAGTTGGAGGCGCCGGCTCCGGCGCTGGCATCATCAGTTCCGCCAGCGAATATTTGCCTTGCTCGCCATAAATAAAACTAACTGGCTTGCCAAGCTTCTCCGACACCAAATGTTGAAACCGATCGAAATGTTCCTTTGCATGGGCCGTATCGTTTTTCCGCTGGAGCGCCTGGGCCAGCCCGAATTCCGCGGAGACTTGGAATGGATTTAAATCCAGAGCGCGCTTGAACGCCGCAATCGCTTCGTCGTATTTCTGTTCCTGCGAATACATCAACCCAATAAAATATTGAGTGTCGGCGTCGTACGGATCGAGCTGCGCGACTTTCTGAAAATCCGCAATGGCCTCATCCGACTTACCAACGGCCTTCTCCAGTAGCCCAAGATTGAACCACACGCGCGGATTCCGCGGATCGCGCTCCGCCGATTTTTCTACAATTTGCCGTGCTTCACCAAACCGCTGCATATTCAGCAGCGCGATCCCCGTATTCACGCAGCCAACGTCGGATTGCGGCTCCAGAATGCAGGCGCGCTGGAATTTCCCCAACGCTTGCTCGAACTGCTGCCGGTTCATCAGCGCTACGCCGAAATTGTTTTCGCGGATGATTTGCGCGTGCTGCGCAGCCTGCGCGTCAGCCTGGTCGGAGGCACTTGAATCAGTGGATTTGGATTTGCGGGGCCTCTTAGTTTGTTGCTGTGCATTAGCGACAACGCCGGCAAGCGCGCCAGCCATCAGAAGAAAAAAAGGAATTGTCCGAATCAATCGTGTGGCGCGTTCCAATGCGTTCACGCAACCCTTAAAGGAAATTTCCGCACCATTCTAGCGTTTTACGAGCGCCTTTGTCGCAATTGCGCCCTGATTTTCTTTTACCGTCACAATCTGGTCCGCCGCTATGTTTTTCAAATGATCCGTCTGCCCGCTTGGCCAGCGTACCTCAACGGCATCAACCTGTGTGTGTCCAGCCAGCCCAAACGTCAAAACTAATTCACTCGACGACAAATAGCTTGAACCGCTGCGCAGCATCTCCGATTGCGTGTCGTTTCCCGCCGTCACCTGAACCACCGCTCCAATTCCGTCGCGATTCGATTTCGTGCCGATCAGCTTGATCCGCAAACTGTGATTTTTCGTCCCGGTATTTCCGAACAGCGCCGCTGGCCCGGCGTTGGTCGCCACCGCCAGATCCAGCGCGCCGTCATTGTTGATATCGCCATAAGCTGCGCCTCGCGCCACTCGAGGGGTGGCGAAGGACGCCCCCGCCCGAGCCGTCACCTCTTTGAATTTCCCATCGCCCAGATTATGAAAAAGATGTGGAGGCTCTGCGTAACGAACTCTCGGCTGCACCCGCTCGATGGCACCCTCGATGTGCCCGTTCGCTACATATATATCCAGCCAGCCGTCAAGATCGTAGTCGAAGAAGAAACATCCAAATCCAAGCGTCAGTAAACTAGCGTGGCCCACATCGGACCGCGGCGCCTCGTCCACAAACAATCCATTTCGCTCGTTGTGATACAGCGCCAGCATCTGATTCGAGAAATTTGTGATGAGCACGCTGGGATATCCCGACCGGTCGTAATCTCCCGCGTCCACGCCCATGCCCGCACGCGCGATTCCGTCCTCACTATACGCAATGCCAGACTGCACGCCCTTTTCCGAAAACGTCCCATCGCCATTATTTATGT
>Ga0209380_10000205_pt1 | contig 40413 bp, 43 predicted proteins | sample HubBroMetageWFT6_FD_188347 | JGI IMG/M metagenome (GOLD analysis project Ga0209380, IMG submission 188347) | Warmed and freeze-thawed soil microbial communities from the Hubbard Brook experimental Forest, New Hampshire - Hubbard Brook CCASE Soil... | ecosystem: Environmental > Terrestrial >...
GGCCGGATCGGCACGGACCAGCGGACGGCAACGGGCATGCGGCCGATCACCGCAACGGCGACGCGACAGCTAACGGCCTCCCTCGGCGCGGCGACACCGAGACGGGCCTGGGGCGGCTCCCGGCCGATCATCGGCGGCTCGTGACGGGCATGCTGGCAGCGTTCCGCGCCGCCGAGGGCCAGAACATGTTCGGCGGCTACGGCGAGGGCGGCCTGACGCCGGCGATGATGCGCATCTCCGCCCAGCTTCCGAGCGGCGGCCTGGCTCCCGGGAGCGAAGCTGACAGCCTCAAGTCGGCCGGGCGGATGGCCGCGAAGCTGGCCAGGCTCATCGAGCGTCACCCCGGCCGAACGCCGGAGGAACTCGCGGCGGGGATCGTCGACGGGCTGCGGTATGCGTTCGCGTTCGACCCGGACTACTACACCGAGGGCACGTGGCTCGTGCACCGCAAGCTCAAGGCGCAGGGCTTCGAGCTCGAGGCCCGCCGGAACCGGTGGGAAAGCCCTGAGTACAAGGGCGTGTGGAGCCGGTGGCGCGACCCGGCCAGTGATGTGTCGTTCGAGGTCCAGTTCCACACCGACGCCAGCTGGGACATCGTCCTCCGAACGCACGAGACGTACGTCGTGATCACCGACCCGAGGACCCCGGCCGCCGAGCGAGCGCGGCTGCGTGCCCGGCAGGTGCGGGCGGCCGCCGTCGCGACGGCGCCGCGGGGCTGGGCCGAGATATCCGACTTCGGCCGGGAGACCAGGTGACAGCGGAGGTCCAGTACTACGCCATGGTCGCTGCCGGACCAGGCGGGCCTCGGCCGTCGGGACTCGCCCGGCGCACCTATGAAGCGAGCGGCCCGGTCGACGAGGTGCTGACGCGCGACCTGCGGTGGCGACCGGACTCGGCGATCGTGGAGTGGGAATACGGCGATCTCGGGGCCGATCTGATCAAGATTTCCGAGGCGGATGCGGCGCACCTGCGTGAGACGTTCCGCACCAGGTGGGAGCGGTCGGCCTGACCGCGCGTCAGGAATCCTGCGCCGGCTCCGAGCGCTCGAAGAACTCCCTGATCAGCTCGCGCTGGCGCTGGCTCACCTGGTCGAAGTGCTTATCCAGCGCATCCTCGCCGATCGCTTCTGCCGTCAGGTACAGATCCTTGATCTGCTCGAGCTTCGCGCTTGCCGCCTGGGAGATTGGCCGCGACGCGCCCGCATCGTCCTCTGCCGGCTCCGCTGGCGGCGGCTCGACCGACCCGCTGGCACTGACCGACCGGCCCGGCCGGGCGGCCTCGAACGGGCCGCGCGGCGCCGCCACCGGCTCGGGCCTCGGCAGCGTTGTCGCGCCCGGCAGGGCAGACGCTCCGGGCAGCACGGGCCCGTTCGGATGGGGCGGGGGCGGCGGCAGTGCACCGACTGGCGGCAGTGACCCAGCACGCCGCGGGGCTGCGGGCGGCGGCACTCCGCCGGCAGGCATCGCTCCGTTCGGCCCCATCCCCGTGCCGGGCAGGTAGACCGGCAGCGGGCTCGTCACCTCGTTGTCCTCGTCGACGACCCCGCGCTGAGCGAGACTGGGCGGCCCGAAGTCGGGTGGCACGAAGCTGCGGCCGTCGGCCTCGCCGAAGTCGGCGTCGAACGACCGGCCCGATGGATCGGGCCCGTCCGTCCGCTCGGCGCGCCAGCGGGCGCGCGCGTCCCGGTGATGGTCCGCCCAGCCGTCAGCCTCCGAGGCCGAGACATCGCGCTGCATCTGCGGATCAGGCCTGCGGCCATCACCACCGGGCATGAGGCGGTCGCCGTGCTCTGGCGGTCTGGCCCGGCCCGTGTCCCGCGGCGGCGGCGGCGGAACCGGCGGCCGCCGCGCTTGGCTGATGTCCGGCCGCCCGGATCCCTGGCCGCCGTCATACCGCGGGTCACGGGGCCTGTTCGCGGGAGCGCCCCTAGGGTCCGGCTCCCGGCGCCGATCCGCGGGCTGCCGGTACTCGGGCGGAATCCCCGGCGCTCCGGCCGGAGGCAGCGGACCCGGCCGTCCGTTCCTGGGCGAGGCTGGCGTTCCGCCGTCGGCCGGGCGGCGCGGCGGACCCGGCCGCGCATCACGCGCGGGTCCCGGCCCATCGGCGCGAGGCGGCCCGGCGCGCCCGTCCCGCGGCTGGTGCGGGAACGAGTCATCGCGGGCTGGCCTTGGCTGCATGTCCCGAGGCGACGCCGCCCGCTCGTCCTGGAAGCCGGCGAGCCGGTCATCCGGCCGACGATCGGGCCGGTAGTCCCTGGCCCGGCCGTCACGAGAGCCCCGGTCGGGACCGTATCCCCGGTCGGGGCTGTTCCCCCGGTCGGGGCTGTTCCCCCGGTCGGGACCGTTCCCCCGGTCGGGACCGTTCCCCCGGTCGGGACCGTTCCCCCGGTCGGGACCGTTCCCCCGGTCGGGACCGTTCCCCCGCTCGGGACCGTTCCCCCGCTCGGGACCGTTCCCCTGGCCGGGACCGTATCCCCGGTCGGCACCGTCACGACGTGGCGTCTCCCGCCACCCCTCGTCGCCTCGCTGGGGGCGCTCGAATCGCCCGCCCTGCGTGCCGTCGGACGGCTTCCCGCCGCGATGCGCGAGCATCCCGGCAGTGTCCGGCTCGGGACCGCGCGGCCGGGAGGAGCGAGGACCAGGGTTGCGCCAGCCGTCCGCCGGCGGCCGGGCCGGCTGTCCGGACTCCGCGACCGGCCGGGTGTCGAAGCGGGCGTCCGGACGACGGCGCTCGGATGGCACGGCATCGCGGTCGGCGGCGGTAAGCGCATCCGGCCGGACCGGCCGGAGTTCGCTCAGCCATTCCTCCGCGGCAGGCTCGGACTGAGCCCGCTTGTCATCGGACTTACGGCCGAATTTCACTTCTGCCGCCACTCCCCCACAAGCCACCACCACAAGCGCACCGAGATCACCTGCGGGCCTGGCAGATCGCTGCGGCGCAGTGCGCTCGTGCTGAGGCCCACCGGCCAACGATTGCATGCACGCCAACCGGTCGCAACCCGTCTTGTGGCGACATAGCCGCTGGCCAGACCCTCCCGGGCGCGATGCTCAGGCCGAAATAGCCGCACTTCCTGGCCCGATACCCGTCCGCTAGCGTTAACGCTGCCGGGACATTTCCCGATCCCTTCCACGGATTCAGCCGAGTAAGCGGAGGACCTTATGGATCACCAGGTGAAGTACCTGCTCCAGGAGTCGGAAATGCCGCGGCACTGGTACAACATCATCGCCGACCTTCCCTCGCCGCCGCCACCACCGCTGCATCCCGGCACTGGTCAGCCCGTTGGGCCCGAAGATCTGGCCCCGCTGTTTCCCGCCGCGCTGATCGCGCAAGAGGTATCGCCGGAACGGCACATCGAGATTCCGACGGAGGTCCTGGACGTCTACCGGCTATGGCGGCCGACACCGCTATTCCGCGCTCGCCGGCTGGAGAAAGACCTGGGCACGCCGGCCCGGATCTACTACAAGTACGAGGGCGGCAGCCCGGCCGGATCACACAAGCCCAACACCGCGGTCCCGCAGGCGTACTACAACGCCGCGGAGGGCGTGACGAAGCTAACGACCGAGACCGGCGCCGGCCAGTGGGGCAGCGCGCTGGCGTTCGCCTCCGCCCTGTTCGGCCTTGACCTCGAGGTCTGGATGGTCCGGGCGTCTTATGACCAGAAGCCGTACCGGAAGATGCTGATGGAGACCTACGGCGCCACGGTGCACCCGAGCCCGTCCGAGGTCACGGCGTCCGGCCGGGCAGTGCTGGCCGCGCATCCGGATTCGACCGGCAGCCTGGGCATCGCCATCAGCGAGGCGGTCGAGGTGGCGGCGAGCGATCCGAACACCAGGTACGCGCTCGGCAGCGTCCTCAACCACGTGCTCATGCACCAGACGATCATCGGTGAAGAGGCGATCAAGCAGCTGGCGGAGGCGGGCGACACCCCCGACGTCATCGTCGGCTGCACCGGCGGCGGGTCGAACTTCGGCGGGCTGGCGTTCCCGTTCCTGCGTGAGAAGCTGGCGGGCCGGATGGACCCGGTGATCCGCGCGGTCGAGCCCGCGGCCTGCCCGTCGTTCACGCGCGGGATCTACGCCTACGACTTCGGCGACACCGCGGGCCTGACCCCGCTGCTGAAGATGCACACGCTCGGGCATGAGTTCGTGCCCGACCCGATTCACGCCGGCGGCCTGCGCTACCACGGCATGTCGCCGCTGCTGTCGCACATCTACGAGCTGGGCCTGATCGAGGCAGTGGCCAAGCCGCAGAACGAGTGTTTCGCCGCCGGCCTGCGCTTCGCCCGGACCGAGGGCATCGTGCCCGCGCCGGAGCCGACGCACGCCGTGGCCGCCTGCATCGAGGAGGCGCTGCGCTGCAAGGAAACCGGCGAGGAGAAGGTCATCCTCACCGCTCTGTGCGGCCACGGCCTGCTGGACCTGGCCGCCTATGGCGAGTACCTGGCGGGCGAGCTGCGGGATCTGTCCCTGAGCGACCAGGCGATCGAGGCTGCGCTCGCGAACCTTCCGGTGACCGCCTGACCCGGAAAGGACTTAGTCACTGTCTGTAACCGGGCCAGCGGCCGGCCGACGGCTTCATATGCCGCGAACCGGTCAGAATTACACCACCGGGCGGGCCATCAGAACGGGCTGCTTGAGGGGCGCTGCCGGACCCGGGCCGGGAGGAGGGAGTCGGCCCGGGTCGTATGGCACGCTGCCGCGGCCGTCACTGCGGACGCGCCACAACTGCATGACGTAAACAAGCGTTCATACAGCTATATAGTCGTACGCTGGCCAGCTATCAGATGTCAAGCCTTCGCTGACAACCAGCGTGGCGGAGAAGGCGTCAAAATACGTACCTGCCCACGAACCGTTCAAGGACGACATCGCCGCCATGACCGCCACCATGCCCCCCGGGTCTGACCCCAGGCTGCCGATCGGCGGGACCAGCTTGCAGGGCCGGATCGTGGATGCGGCGATTGAGCTCTTCTACAGTCGCGGCGCCCAGGCGACTACGGTGCGTGACATTACTGCGGCCTGCGGGCTGACGCCCGGGGCGCTCTATAACCACTTCAGGTCCAAGGAAGAGCTGCTGTTCGTGCTCGTGCGCGACGTGCACCTGCAGACCGACGCCGGCCTGGCGGCAGCCGTGGCCGGCGCGGGGGACGACCCGCGAGCCCAGCTGGCTGCGGCTGTTCGCTTCCTGGTCCGCTACGTGGCGCTGCACCGCAAGCCGTCGCTCGTGGCCAATCGCGAGTTCACCGGGCTGAACGACGAGCGGCGGCGGGAGATCACCGACATCCGCCGCCAGCTTCGCCGCCGGTTCGCCGAGGTGCTGCTGGCCGGCTCCAGGGCGGGCGTGTTCACCCTGCCAGGCGGCCAGGACCGGGTCAGTGCCGCGCTCACGGCCAACGCGATCGGCACCCTGTGCGCGAACATCAGCGAGTGGACGCGCGGCGACTATCCGGTCCCGCTGGCCGACCTGCAGGACCGCTACGTCGACATGGCGCTCCGGCTGGCAGGTTCGCCCGCGGGGGGTTCCGGGGGGTCGTCCCCCCGGGCCGGCACAGCCCCTCCTAGCTGATGATGCGCGCGAAGTCAGCCGGAGCGATGTTGCCGCCCGACAGCACCACCACGGTGCGGCCAGTCGCCGGGACAGCTCCGGAGCGCAGCGCGGCCAGGGGCACCGCCGCGCTCGGCTCCACGACGATCTTGAGCCGGCTGAAGCAGAACCGCATGGTGTCCACGATCGCTTCCTCGGTCACCGTCACCACATCCGCGAGCAGCCGGGCATTGATCCCGAACGTCAGGCTCCCTGGCTGAGTCGCAAGAAGCCCGTCGGCGATCGTGACGGCCTGCCCGATGTTCACCAGCTGCCCCGCCCGGATGGACTTGCTCGTATCCGCCGCGCCCTCGGGCTCGACGCCGAACACCTCCGCCCCCGGCTGAACGCCCTTCACGGCCGTGGCCACACCGGCCGCGAGCCCGCCGCCTCCGACCGGCACGAGCACCCGGTCCAGGTCGGCGACGTCGCGGCAGATCTCCAGGCCCGCGCTGCCCTGCCCGGCCATGACGGCGTAGTCGTCGAACGGCCGGATCAGCGTGAGCGACCGCTCCGCGACGATCGCCGCCGCGACCTCCTCGCGCCGCTGGGTTGCCGGGTCGTAGCTGACCAGCTCGGCGCCGTACCCCTGGATCGCGGCCAGCTTGGCCGCGGACCCGGTCGCCGGCACGACGATCACCGCGGCGACGCCCAGCAGCCTGGCCGAGAGCGCGACCGCGGCGCCGTGATTGCCGGACGAGTACGCGACGATCCCCCGCTCGCGCTCGTCCTCGCTGAGCTGGCTCAGCCGGTTGTACGCGCCCCGGAACTTGAAGGAGCCGCTGCGCTGGAACATCTCGGCCTTCAGCAGGACCCGGCCGCCGCACTCACGGTCGAGCGTGGCCGAGGTCAGCAGCGGCGTCCGGTGCGCAACGCCGTCAAGGCGCGCCGCCGCGGCCCGGACATCATCGAGGGTCAGGCCGGTTACCCCGGTGAGCTCGTCGGTGGAGATGACTGCCTCCTCGTCGCGTCAGTGCTCTTCCGCCTGTCTACGATGCCAGCCGCGCTGACCTGGTGGGACGCTGGGGCCATGCAGGATAGCCTTCGGGCCTATGGTGAAGCGTCCTGACCCGCTGGAGAGCACGCCGCCAGCCTTCGACGAGAAGGACGCCAGGCAGATCCTGCGGGAAGGCTTCGGCGTCGAATCGTCATCACTGAAGCCGCTGGCGGGCGAACGGGACCAGAACTTCCGCGTGGACACGGCCGACGGCCAGAGCTACTTGTTCAAGATCTCTAATCCGGCCGATGACGAGCCCATTCTGGCGATGCAAGCCGCCGCCCTGCGACACATCGAGCGGGTGGATCCGGGCCTTCCGGTCATGCGTGTCCTGCCGGCACCGGCGGGCGAATCCTGGCTCGAGGTGCCGGGGCCCGGGAGCCGGATCTACCCGGCCAGGCTCTTCACGTTCCTGCCCGGGCGGGTGACCGCGAACACAGTGCTCAGCACTGAGGCAATCCGGTCCCACGGGCAGATCACGGCCCGCCTGGGGCGGGCACTGCGTGGCTTCTTCCACCCGGCGGCCGACTACGAGATCTTGTGGAACATCGCCCAGTTCCCGAAGATCCGCCCCTTGCTCACGCATGTCTCCGACCGCCAGCGGCGGGCTCAGGTGGAACGGATCATGGACCGGTTCGAGGCGCGGGTGGCTCCGGTGCTGCCGCGGCTTCGCGCCCAGGTGATCCACGGCGACATGAGCCTCGACAACGTGCTCTTCGACGACGACCTGCTGGTCAGCGGGATCGTGGACTTCGGGGACATGACCCATGCGCCGCTGATCTGCGATCTCGCCGTCGAAGTCGCCGATGTGCTCCACGGCCGTGACGACGCGATCGAGGCGGCCGGCGCGATCATCGGCGGCTACGTCTCGGTGACGCCGCTCGAAGACGAGGAGGCCGGGCTGCTCGCGGACCTGGTGGCGGCCAGGCTCGCCACCGAGGTCACCATCACTGCCTGGCGGCGCGGGCTGTACCCGGACAACACCGCGTACGCAGCGAGCGGCGAGCCCGGCGCCCGCGCCTTCCTCGACGCCATCGAGGCGGTGGGGATCGACGCCGTCGGGCGGCGTTTCCGGGAGGCCTGCCGCCCGCTCCCCTACCATCGGTCGGCCACCGGTGACCTGCTCGAGCGGCGCCGCCGGGCACTGCCCCGCTCGCCGCTGTTCTACTCCCAGCCGGTGCACCTCGTCCGCGGCGAGGGCGTCTGGCTGTTCGACCCCGACGACCGGCGGTACCTCGACTGCTACAACAACGTGGCCGTGGTCGGGCACAGCCACCCACGGGTCGTAGACGCGGTGACCCAGCAGCAGCGGCTGCTCGCGACCCACAGCCGCTATCTGCACGAGGCGATCGTCGAGCTCGCCGAGCGACTCAAAGCCACCCTGCCGCCGGAGCTTGACGCCGTCGTTGTTGTCAACTCGGGCAGCGAAGCGAACGACCTAGCCTGGCGGATCGCCCGCGCGGCCACCGGCCGGGCCGGCGCGGTCGTGACCGCGTGCGCCTACCACGGGCTGACCGAGGCCACTCACGCCCTGTCCCCCGAGGAGTGGGCCAAGGGGGAGCAGCCGGCCCACGTCGCGACGATCCCCGCACCGGACGGGTACCGCGGCCCGTATCGCCGGGAAGACGAGGCGTGGGCGCAGCGGTACGCCGCGCACATCGATGACGCCGCCCGAGCGCTCGGCGATCGCGGCTTCGCCGCGCTGTACCTGGATCCGGCCCTGACCGCCGACGGCATCCTGTCGCCCCCGCCCGAGTACCTGAGGGAGGCGGCCCGGCGGGCGCGGAGGCTGGGAGCGCTCATGGTGGCCGACGAAGTGCAAGCCGGTCACGGCCGGTCCGGGACGCACCGGTGGAGCTTTCAGGCGTCAGGCATCACGCCGGACATAGTGGTGATGGGCAAGCCGATGGGCGGTGGCTTCCCTGTCGCCGCCCTGGTGGTCAGGTCCCAGCTGCTCGCGGCGGTTCCCGAAGAGGTCGAGCTGTTCAGCACCTTCGGCGGTAACCCGGTAGCCTGCGCGGCCGCGCTCGCGGTCCTGGCCGTCATCGAGGATGAGGGCCTGCTGGCCAACGCCGCGAAGGTCGGCTCCTACCTCAGGCAGGGCCTGCTGGCGCTCGCGGAACGCCACTCCCTGATCGGGGACGTCCGGGGCGAGGGTCTCCTGCTGGGTGTCGAGCTAGTCGATGAGGCGGGCGGGCCAGCGGCCGGGAACGCCCGCAACGTGACCGAGGCGATGCGCGAGCGGGGAGTACTGCTCAGCGCGACCGGCCCGGCCGGAAACGTGCTCAAGATCCGTCCGCCCCTTGTATTCCAGCGCGAACACGCCGATCTCCTCCTCCAGGCCCTGGACGAGGTTCTCGCGTCTCCCTGACGCTGTGCCGGGGGCGCCTACTGGCCGGTCGCGCCGTCGATGCGCTCCCGGATGAGGTCGGCGTGGCCGTTGTGGCGGGCGTACTCCTCGATCATGTGGAGGAACGCCCACCGGACCGAGAACGGCGAGCTGCCCCTGGTGAACGTCGCGTCCAGGTCCGCGTCCGCGGTCGCCGCGCGGATCTCGGCGATGGTCTGCTCGTACGTTGCGAAGACCGCCTGGGTGCTGGCGCTGTCCAGGTCCTCGACGTCGCCCTCGGGTTCCTCGTCGCTGTAGTACAGCGGCGGGACCTCGGCCTCGCTGTGGCCGCCGACGCCGCGCAGGAACCACCCTCGCTCGACATCGGTCATGTGCCGGACCAGGCCGAGCAGGGTCAGGTTCGACGGCGGGCACGACGCCCGCTTGAGCTGCTCGTCGTCGAGCCCGGCGCACTTGCGCAGGAGCGTCGCGCGGTGGAAGTCGAGCCATTCGCGGACCGCCGCCGGCTCGGCAGAGACGCGATGCGGGGAGATCCTGGGCACGTCAGTTTCGCTCATCCCGGCCTTCCCGGCGCCCGGTCGGTCTGCGAGCGCCAATCCCCGCCATTATGGGTCCGTGCAGGTGCGGTTCGTGGGCAGCGGGGATGCTTTCGGCAGCGGCGGACGCTGGCAGACCTGCATCAGCGTCACCTCCGGCGGGCAGCACCTGCTCGTCGACTGCGGCGCGACGAGCCTGACCGCGCTGCGGGCACAGCAGCTTGACCCGCAGGCCATCGACGCGATCGCGATCACCCATCTGCACGGCGACCATTTCGGCGGCCTGCCGTTCCTGATCCTGGACGGGCAGTTCCGCCGGCGCACGGCCCCGCTGCACGTCATCGGGCCCGTCGGCACCGGCGCGCGGCTGACCAGCGCCATGGAGGTGCTGTACCCGGGCTCTAGCCAGGTCGCGCGGCGGTTCGAGGTGCGGGTCAGCGAGATCTCGCCTGGCGACGTCATCGACGCGGGCCAGATGCGGGTCCGCTGCTGGCCGGTCGTGCACGAGTCGGGCGCGCCGTCGCTGGCGCTGCGCATCGAGGACGGCACCGCCAGCTTCGCCTACTCCGGCGACACCGAGTGGACGCCGGCGCTGCCCGACGCCGCCGCCGGGGCAGGCCTGTTCGCGGCCGAGGCGTACACGTTCGAGAGACCGATCCGGTACCACCTCGACTACCGGACGCTGGCGGCGCATGCCGCCGAGATCACGGCCACGCAGACCGTGCTCACGCACATGTCGCCGGACATGCTCGGCCGGCCCGGCTCGGCCGCGTTCCCCGCCGTGCACGACGGGCAGACGTTCGAGGTGTGAGCCGCGCCGCCGCGTTAGCCCCCGATCACCCCGGCCAGTATCCGCACGCCCTCGCGCAGCGCGGGCGGCTCCTCGCCCGCGTAGCTGAGCCGCAGGAACGGGCCTGGCGGCTCGCTGGGGAAGCTCGAGCGGCCAGGGTTGACGGCCACGCCGCGCGCGGCGGCCGCGTCGGCGACGTCGGCGTCATTGCAGCCGTCGGGCAGTCGCAGCCACAGGTGGACTCCGCCGGCCGGAACCAGGTCCAGCCTGCAGGTCGGCAGCAGTTCCCTGATCGCCGCCACGACCGCGTCCCGGCGCTCGCGCAGCCGCCGCCTTACTCCGGCCAGGTGCCGCGGCCAGCCGGGCGCGGTCAGCACGTCCAGCGCGATCTGCTGCAGGATCGGCGCGACGAACAGGTCGTCGCTGATCCGGCCGCGCCGCAGCCGGGCGAGGACGGGACCCCGCGCGGCGAGCCCGGATACGCGCAGGCCCGCGGCGACCGGCTTGGACACCGACCGCAGGTAGATCACGTGGCCGTCGTCATCGGCGCTGATCAGCGTCGGCGGCGGCGACGTCGCGAGATCGAAGTCCCGCATCCAGTCGTCTTCGAGCAGGAACGCGCCTGCGCGGGCCGCGGCCGTCAGCACCGGCTCGCGGCGGTCCGGGGCGAGAACGGTGCCGTGCGGATTCGCGTAGCGCGGCTGCAGGTAGGCCATCCGGCTTCCGGTCCGGGCGAACGCGTCGGCCAGCACGTCGGGCAGCACCCCGTCCTCGTCGCCCGGCACCGGGACGAGCACGAGCCCGGCTGCGCGCGCGGCCGCGAGCGCGCCGACGTAGGTGGGCGACTCCACGATGACCGGCTCCCCCGGTGAGCACAGATGCCGGAACACGGCCGACAGCGCGGCCTGCCCGCCGGAGGCGATCAGCACGTTCTGGTCGGTCAGCTGACCGCCGCCCGCCTCCGCGGCAAGGTACGCACGCAGCTCGGGCAGGCCCTGGGTAGGCAGCCGGCTCCAGGCCCGCGGGCGGCGCGCGGCCCGTGCCGCCGCCGCGGTGAGCAGCCCGACCGGCTGCAGCCGCTCGTCAGGAAAGCCGCTGGACATCCCGATCAATTCCGGCGGCAGCGGGTCGACCAGCCGTTCCAGATCCGCCCCGAGCCCGGCGCGGCTGCCCAGGGCGAGCGTCTGCCAGGACAGATCAGCGGCCTGGCGGGCGGCCCGCCGGGGAGCGGTGAACGTGCCGCTGCCCGGCCGCGTGATCAGCAGTCCTTGCCGGGCCAGGTCAGCCAGCATCCGCTGCACCGATGCCGGACTCAGGTGGTAGCGCTCCTGCAGCTGCCGGTATGACGGCAACTTGGTGTCCGGCGGCAGATCCCTGACCAGGGCCTCCAGGCGAGCCTGAACCGGGCTCTCAGTGCTATCGTCCTTCATGAGGTCTAATAGAAGCACTTCTCCGTCTCGCTGGGAAGCGTCGCCGGTGCTACTCGGCGGGCTTGGCGTGCTGTCGTTCAGCGTGACGTTCCCGGCGACGACCGCGGCCGAGACCTCGTTCAGCCCCGTCGTGGTCGGTGTCGGCCGCACCGTGATCGCGGCCGTCCTGGCCGCGGCCGTGCTCGCCGGGCGGGGCGAGAAGCTGCTGCCGCCGCGCGAAGCCTGGCGGGAGATCCTGGTCGTGTCGGCGACCGTCGGCGTCGGCTTCGGGCTGCTGTCGGCGCTGGCGCTGCGCCACGTCAGCAGCGTGCACGGCGCCGTGCTCACCGGGCTGATCCCGGCGGCCACGGCCGGGATGGCGGTGCTGCGGGCCGGCGAGCGGCCGCGTCCTGGTTACTGGATCGCGCTCGGCCTTGGCCTCGTCGTCGTCGTCGGCTTCGCCGTCAGCCAGGGCGGCGGACGGCTGCGCGCCCCGGACGTCCTGCTGCTCGCCGGCATCGCGGTCGGCGGCATCGGCTACACCGAGGGCGGCATGCTGGCCCGGCGGTACGGCGGCTGGCGGGTCATCTGCTGGGCCGTGATCATCTCCCTGCCGCTCAGTCTCCCCGTCACGCTGGCGGCGGCGGTCGCGAGCCCGCCCCGGCACGTGACGGCAGGCGCGGTGCTCGGGCTGGCTTACGTCGGCCTGGTGCCAATGTGCCTGGGATTCTTCGCCTGGTACGACGGCCTGGCCCGGGGCGGCGTCGCCCGGATCGGCCGGCTGCAGCTGGCCCAGCCCGCGCTCACCCTCGGCTGGTCGGCCCTGCTGCTCGGCGAGCACGTCAGCTGGCTGACCGCCGGGGCGGCGGCCGCGGTGATCGTCGTCACCGCCGTCGGCCGCAATGCGCGCGTCGACCAGCCACTACCGGAACCCGGACGTGATGTAGCCGTTGGACACGCCGCCGCAGCCGTTGAGCGCGACCCAGAGGTCCACATCGGGCCGGTGCGGGTACGACAGCGCGATCACCTCGGCCGACTCGTCGTCCATCGGGCAGTTGACGACCGCGCCGATCTCGTAGCTCAGCGGGATCCTGGCCATTGACGCCGCGACCCGGCGCGCCTGCGCCGCGTCCAGCCGCACCTGCTGGCGAAGCTGGAAGGGGCGGGTGTTCAGGCCGAAGTAGTAGCACTCGAGCCCGGCGTTGGGCCGACCGGCCGGGAGGAGGGCATGGTCTAGAGCCGTGCCCGGATTCGTCACGCCGACGACGGTGTGGTCGGTTCTCGGGCAGTGGTCTGTGACCAGCACGCGCAGCCGCGGACCCGCGAGGGTGTCCTTGCCCGGCACCGGGTCCAGCCAGACCACCAGGCCGTCGGCGCGCATAAGGCTCTGGCCGTGCGCCGCGGGCGCGACGCCGATGTCTAGCTCGGCCGATGCCCACGCCGGGCTGGCCGGGCCGGCATAGCCATACCCCGCAAGCTCGCTGATGCGGCTGAACGACGCCACCTGCGAGTCAGTCCTCAGCCCGCGCGGGCGGTGCGTGGTGATCCAGACTCGCGCGGCGGTGAAGGACATCGGGAGCCGCCAGTACCGCGTCCGGTCCGCCTTGGAGGCGACTTCCGGCGAGCCCATGACCGGGCCGGGCAGCGCCGCCGGGGCCGAACTCAGCCACACCGCGCCGGCCGGTACCGGGGCGAGCGAGACCAGCCGTTTCGCCTCCGCCTCCGCCAGCCGCTTGTTGCCGGCCAGCGTCGGCCCGGCGGGCCGGGCGGGCTTCGGCGCCCGGGCCGTTAAGCCAGCGCTGCCTGCCGGGACCGAGCCGCACGCGGCAGCGAGCAGGCACAGCGCCGCGCCTCCGATGACCACGCCGTATGTCCTCATGCCGATCGGACGCACTGCGGACGCATCCCGTTCCGTCGCTGAGCTGCCAGTTATGGTGTCGCTATGGCGGATCGCAAGGAAACGATCGTGGTCGCGGGCCGCTCGGTGACGGTGTCCAACCCGGACAAGGTCTACTTCCCGCACACCGGACACACCAAGATGGACCTGGTCCGCTACTACCTGAAGGTGGCCGAGGGCGCGCTGACCGGCGTGCGCGACCGGCCGATGGTGCTCAAGCGGTTCGTGCACGGCGCGGATCAGGACGCGTTCTTCCAGAAGCGGGCGCCGTCCAACACGCCCGACTGGCTGGAAACCGTCGTGCTCAGCTTCCCGTCCGGCCGCACCGCGGAGGAGATCGTCGTCAACGACGCGGCCGGCCTCGCCTGGGTCGTGAATCTGGGCTGCATCGACCTCAATCCGCATCCCATCAGGGCCGACGACCTCGACCGTCCAGACGAGCTGCGCGTCGATCTCGATCCCGTTCCCGGCGTCGAGTGGCCGCAGATCGTGAGCGTCGCGCTGGTGGCACGCGAGGTGCTCGCCGACTTCGGGCTGACCGGCTGGCCCAAGACGTCGGGCTCGCGCGGCATCCACGTCTACGCCCGGATCGAGCCGAGGTGGACGTTCACGCAGGTCCGCCAAGCCGCGGTCGCGCTGGCGCGGGAGATCGAGCGGCGTGCGCCTGCGGAAGCGACGTCCCGGTGGTGGAAAGAGGAGCGCCACGGCGTTTTTGTCGATTACAACCAGAACGCGAAGGACCGCACGGTCGCGTCGGCCTACTCGGTGCGACCCACCCGCGACGCCCGTGTCTCGACCCCGCTGCGCTGGGACGAGGTGCCCGGCTGCGACCCGGCCGCGTTCACCATCGACACGGTCCCGGAGCGCTTCGCCGAGCTTGGCGACGTCGGCGCCGGCATCGACGACGTGGCCGGCAGCCTCGAGCCGCTCCTTGAGCTCGCCGCGCGGGACGAGGCGGCGGGCCTCCCGGATGCGCCCTGGCCGCCCCACTTCGAGAAGCAGGCGGGCGAGCAGCCGCGCGTGCAGCCATCCAAGCGGCGCGCGCCGGCCGGGGAAGCGACGGCGGCCGGTGTTCCCGCGCCCGCGCCGGGCAAGGCCAGCGGGCCAGCCGGCCGGCGCCGGACCTCCGCGCCGCTCATCGAGATCGCCCGCGCGGCCACCAAGGACGAGGCGCTAGCCGGTCTCGAGCGCTGGAAGGAGCGTCACCCGCAGGCGGCAGCGCTGCTGGAGCCCGCCGACATCCTGGTCGACTCGATGCGCGGCCGCGCCTACAACTGGACCAGGATCCGCCTGAACCTCCGCCATGTCCCCGCCGCGGAGCGGCCGGAGCAAGAGACGCTGGAGGTCGACTACGACCCGTGGGCTGACGGCGGCCGCTGAGCGGGCCGGGCTTGCCGATCCGGTACCCGGCTGGGTCCGGGCCGGCGGGCTGGCCGGGCTGCTCGGCCCGGTCGCCTTCACGCTGGCGTGGATCGCCGCCTCGCTGCGCCAGCCCGGCCTGTCGGCCACCGCCGTGCAGATCAGCGGACTGGCGGCCAGCAACGCGCGCGACCCGTGGATCATGATCACCGGCTTCCTGCTGCTCGGCGCCGGCGCGGTGGCATTCGGCGCGGCTCTGCGCCGCGCGCTCGGCGGGCAGGCCCGGGCGGGCCTCGGACCGACGGCGATCCAGATCGCGGGCGTGCTCGTCATCGCGGCCGGCTTGCTGCGCCGCGATCATGCGCTGCTGACTGCCGGCCCGCAGTCCTGGCACAACCAGGCGCACAACGTGGTGAGCGCGGCCGCCTACGTGCTGATGATCGCGGCGCCGGTACTGCTCGCGCGGCGCTTCCGGCCCGATCGTTACTGGTCGGGCCTGGCCGCGCCGTTGCTGGCGGCCTCAGCGATCTCGGCGGCGCTGCTCGTCGCGTTCTACAGCGCGCCGGAGGAGAGCTGGGACGGGCTCGTGCAGCGCATCGCGGTGACCCTGCCACTGGCCGCGCTCGCGGCCGTCGGCGCCCGGCTCTGCCTGTCCTCGGCGGAGCGCTAGCTGGCGAACTTGATGAGGAACTCCAGCTCACCGTGGTTCTGGGTGGTCACGAACGGCGGGAAGCTCGGGTTGGAGATGTCCCAGTCGGAGAACAGGACCGGGATCGAGCCGGACACCTCGATCCCCGCGCTGGTCCGCTCGGCCTGCAGGCTGAACGTGACCGGCCGCGTGGCTCCGTGCATGGTCAGCTTCCCGGTCGCGTGATACGTACGGACGACGCCGGCGGCCGGGGCCGGCGCGAGGTTGATCGGCGCCGTCAGGACGAGCGTGCTCGTCGGGTAGGCCGAGGTGTCCATGATCCGGCCGTTGAACTGAGCGTCGCGCTCGCTCTCGTCGCTGGCGATGGTGGCCATCGGCACGGTGAACGACGCCGCCGTCACCGTGCTGCCCTTGATCGTCAGGGTGCCGCTGACGTGGCTCGTCCGCCCGACCGCGACGTTGTTCTGGCCGGCCAGGACCTCGTTCACCCGGTAGCCGACCAGCGAGCCGGCCGCGACGTGCCAGCTGCCCGCGAGCGTTCCCGTCGCGGCGACTGGCTCGGCCGGAGCGGCGCCCGACGGCTTGAGGCTGAGCGGCGCCGGCGCCGGCCCGGAGATGAAGTGGATGTAGATGAAGGCGCCGCCGACCGCGATGACCGCGACCGCCACCACGGCACCTGCCACCCAGGCCAGAAGCCGCCCAGCCCGAAAACGAACCACCGCAAGCCTCCTTGCCGCACGTCGATGCCGGTGCGGCCAAGGATGACAGGCAGCCGTCAGCCGCCGCTCAGCCTTTGCTCTGTAAAGCCTCTGCGGTTCAGGCGACCTGCGCCTGTACCTCCGACAGAAGCTCCAGATGGTCGAGGTCGTGCAGATCGAGCACCTGCAGGTAGATCCGCTCGGCACCGATCTCGGCGTACTTGCCGATCTTCTCGGCGAGCTCGGCCGGCGTGCCGCCGAGACCGTACGCCCGCACGTCCTCGACCTTCCAGCCGATCGCCTCGGCCCGCCTGCTGATCTCCGCGTCGTCCCGGCCGCAGCAGACGACCTGCGCCGCCGAGTAGGTCATCGAGGCCGCGTCGCGCCCGGCCGCGGCGCACGCGTCACGGACCCGGCCGAACGCCGCCGCTGTGTCGTCAATGCTGCTGAACGGAACGTTGAACTCGTCGGCGTACCTGGCGGCCAGGCGCGGGGTGCGCTTCGGCCCTGAGCCGCCGAGCAGCACCGGCGGCCGCGGCCGCTGCGCGGGCTTGGGCAGGCCGGGCGAGTCCTTCACCGTGTAGTACTTGCCCTCGAAGTTGAACTGCTCGCCCTCGGGTGTCTCCCACAGGCCCGTGATGATCGCGAGCTGCTCTTCGTACCGGTCAAACCGTTCGCCCAGCGACGGGAACGGAATCGCGTACGCGGCGTGCTCGGCGTCGAACCATCCCGCGCCGAAGCCGAACTCGACCCGTCCGCCGCTCATCTGATCGACCTGGGCCACCGAGATGGCCAGCGGCCCGGGAAAGCGGAACGTGGCCGGGCTCATGAGCGTGCCGAGCTTGATCCGCTCGGTTTCGACGGCCAGCCCGGCCAGCGTGATCCACGCGTCGGTCGGGCCCGGCAGGCCGCTGACCTTCCCCATCTTCAGGTAGTGATCGGACCGGAAGAACGCGTCGAAACCCAGGTCCTCGGTTGCCTTAGCTACTCGCAGCAGCGTCGCGTAGTCGGCGCCCTGCTGCGGCTCAGTGAAGATTCGCAGTCGCATGCAGACATCCTTGCGCGACCGCCGCCGCGGCAGCTACCCGGCCGGGGTGTCAGTCGCGTGCGAGCGTCGCCAGGCACTCGACGTGGTGCGTCATCGGGAACGCGTCGAACGCCCGCAGCCCGTCCAGCCGCCAGCCGCCGTCCAGCAGCAGCCGCAGGTCACGCGCGAGCGTGGCCGGGTCGCAGGACACGTAGGCGATCCGGCGCAGCCGACCCGCAAGCCGGTCGCACAGCGCGTCGACCACCGCCCGGTCGGCGCCGGTCCGCGGCGGATCGAGCACCACGATGTCCGCGCCGTCGCGAAGAGTCCCGAGCCGGCCGAGCACCGCCGCGACATCACCCTTGTGCACGCGCGCCCACGGAAACTCGCGCAGATTATGCCGGGCGTCCCGGACGGCCGCCGCGTCCCCCTCGATCGCCACGACCGCGCCCGCCGGGCCCACCCGCTCCGCCAGCACCCCGGCGAACAGCCCGGCGCCGCAGTACAGGTCCAGCGCCACCTCACCCGGCGCGGGAGTAAGCGCGGCCAGCACGGCGCCGGACAGCAGGTCGGCCGCGCCCGGGTGCACCTGCCAGAACCCGCCGACGCTCACCCGCCAGTCCCGGCCGGCCGCGCGGTGCGCCAGGTAGCCGCGGCCCCGGACCGGCGTGCGGCCGACTTGCACCGAGTCGGCCGCCAGCTCATCCAGCCCGGGCAGATCAGCGGGACGGCGCCGGGCCGACACCAGGACCCCCCGTTCCCCGGAATCCGGAACCACGTCGACCTCGATACCCTGCACGCCGGGCCACCGCCGGGCCAGGACGCCCGTCTCGCCCACGAGCGGATGGGCGATCAGGCACTGCGACACCCCGATCACCTCCCGGGATCGGTGCCGGTGCAGCCCGACCACGCCCGCCGCGTCGACCGCGAAGGACACCGACGTCCGCCAGCCGAGCCCGCCGGAGTCACCGGGCACCGCCTCGACGGTCACCTGAAGATCCAGGCCGGCCAGCCGCTTGAGCTGCTGGGCGACGACCGCGGCCTTCAGCAGCCGCTGGGCGGGCAGCGTTGCGTGCTGCCAGTCACAGCCGCCGCAGCGGCCGGGACCCGCGTACCGGCATGGCGCTGGCACCCGGTCGGCTGACGGCTCGATGATCTCGACCGCGTCGGCCCTGGCAAACCTCGAGGTCACCTGCGTGATCCGGGCCCGGACGCGCTCGCCCGGCAGGGCGTGCCGAACGAATATCACCCAGCCCGTATCATTCTGGCGGCATACGCACCAGCCGCCATGCACAACATCCCCGACGGCCAGCTCGAGCACCTGCCCGGCTGACGGAGGCGAACTCTCGGCGGTGGTCACGCGCAACATGCTGCCCTGGCGGTGCGCGGGTGCGGAGTCGGGGTACGGTCTGGCTAGCCCTGGGCCGCAGGGAATACCGTGACTGCACCGCTCCGGGTGGAAGGAAGCACGTGCACATCGTGATCATGGGGTGCGGGCGGGTCGGCTCCAGCATCGCGCACAGCCTCGAGGATGCTGGGCACTCGGTCGCCGTTATCGACCAGGACCCCGAGGCGTTCAGGAAGCTAAGGTCTGGCTTCAAGGGCACCAAGGTCACCGGCATCGGCTTTGACCGCGACGTGCTCACCGAGGCCGGGATCCAGCGCGCGGCGGCGTTTGCCGCGGTCAGCAGCGGCGACAACTCCAACGTCATCGCGGCCCGGGTGGCCAGGGAGTCCTTCGGCGTCCAGCGGGTCGTGGCGAGGATCTACGATCCCCGGCGCGCCGAGGTCTACCAGCGGCTGGGCATCCCCACGGTCGCCACGGTGGCCTGGACCGCCGATCAGATGCTCCGGCGGCTGGTGCCCGAGGGCGCCGAGTCCCTCTGGCGCGATCCGACCGGCCAGATCGCCCTGGCCGAGGTCGCCTACGACGACGGCTGGCTGGGCGAGAAGGTCAGCGACGTGGAGAACGCCATTGGCGCCCGCATCGCGTTCATCGCCAGGCTGGGCGAGGCCATCATCCCGACTCCGAACCTCGTGCTCCAGGAGGGTGACGTGCTGCACGTCGTCGCCGAGGATGCCACCCTCGGCCAGATCGCCTCCGCGCTGGCCAATCCCGCGCCCGGAAGGGGATCTCACTAATGCGGGTCGCAATTGCCGGCGCCGGCGCCGTCGGCCGCTCGATCGCCAAGGAACTCCTGGACAACGGGCACGAAGTACTGCTCATCGACAAGGACCCCGGCTCGATCAAGGTGCACGGCCTGCCGCGCGCCGAGTGGCTGCTCGCCGATGCCTGCGAGATCAGCTCGCTGGATGACGCCGGGCTGGAGCGGTGCAACGTCGTGATCGCCGCTACCGGCGACGACAAGGCGAACCTCGTCGTCTCGCTCCTGGCCAAGACCGAGTACGGCGTGCCCAGGGTCGTGGCGCGGGTTAACGGTCCGGGCAACGAATGGCTGTTCAACGAGTCGTGGGGCGTGGACGTCGCGGTCTCGACGCCCCGGCTGCTCTCCGCGCTCGTCGAGGAAGCCGTGAGCGTCGGCGACCTGGTCCGGCTGATGACGTTCCGGCAGAGCGAGGCGAGCCTGGTGGAGATCACCATGCCCGCGGACGCGCCCATTGCCGGCCGCCACGTCGGCGGCATCGAGTGGCCGGCCGACACCGCCCTGGTCGCGATTCTCCGCGACGGGCGCGTCATCGTGCCGAGCAGCGAGGACCCGCTCGAGGCCGGCGACGAGCTGCTGTTCGTGACCAGCCAGGATGTCGAGGGCGAGCTGGCCCGGCTGCTCTGCGGCTGACTTTTTTGCGGGAACGCGGGTGCCCCGGCGCCGGCCGGATTCAGCGGGTCTCGGTAATCTCCGGACCGCGCTCGAACGGGTTGGGCATGCCGTTCTGCTCTGCTTCCACCTGGCTCTCGAACAGCTGCCTGGCCTGCTCGGGCAGCTGGATGTCCAGCGGCTTGCGCGGCGGCTCGGCGTGGTCGCCGCGGACCACGACCACGCCCGCGAAGGCTTCCTCGAGCGGCCGGGCCAGCTCATCGTCGAGCGCGGCCGGCCCGCTGATCAGCCCGCGCAGGAACCAGCGCGGCCCGTCGACGCCCAGGAACCGCAGCGGCTGCGGTGGAATGGGCGGCGTGCCCTCGGGCATCTGCGGCACGAGCCAGGCCAGCAGCTCGGGACCGAACGGGCCGCCCCGCTCCTCACTGCGGCCGCCGGCGGTAGCGACTTCCTCGGCGATCTCCGGCCTGACCTCGTCCCACAGGCCCGCGGTGCGCGGAGCGGCGAACGCCTGCAGCTGCAGCGCGCTGTCCCCCGCGACCACCGCTATCGTGACGCCCGCTTCCTCGCTGAAGCCGATCTGCACATCGGACCCGTCGCGGACCGGAACGAGCACGCTGCCGAGGTCGATCCGCTCGGCCTCAGGGAAGTCGTCCCCGCTGTCCCACGGCCCCTCGGACCGGGCGTGCAGGGCCTCGGCGGCCGACGCGTCGCGCAGCCTCGTCCAGGTCGTCGGGTCGCTGAGGTCGTGGTGCTCGGCCCTGGCCGCGCGGCGGCCCGGGGTGGCGGCCTCCTCGTCCTCGTGCGCCTCCTCGCCCTCGGCGGGCTCGTCCCCCTCGTCGTCGTAGTCCTCGTCGTATTCGTCGTCCTGGTCGGCGAAGTCATCGTCGTCGGCCGGCCCGTCGTCAGCTACGTACTCGTCCTCGCTGCCGTCGGGTGCTGCCGGTGCCGTGTCATCGCGGCTACGCCGTCGGAACACCCCGCACGCTCCTTACTCCCGGCCGGCCCGCGGCCAGCCGGACACTGTGGCCGCCGCAGGTCAGCGGTCGGCTGTCGCGTATCCCCCGGTGGACCCGTGCCCGCCGGCGCCTCGCTGCGAACCCGGCAGGGTCTCAACCACCAAGAAGCTCGGCTTTTCAACACGCTGTATCACGAGCTGGGCGATTCGGTCGCCGCGGCTGAGCCGCACCGTGCGCTCGCAGTCGGTGTTCAGCACAATTACCTTGATCTCGCCACGGTACCCCGCGTCCACCGTGCCGGGCGCATTGACGAGCGTGACCCCGTGCTCTGCCGCCAGGCCCGAGCGCGGATGCACGAAGGCGGCATACCCATCGGGCAGGGCAATGGCAACGCCCGTGCCGACGATCGCCCGCTGCCCTGGTGGAAGCTCCACGTCGGCCGCGGCGTAAAGATCGCTCCCGGCGTCGCCTGGGTGCGCCTGGCTGGGCACGGGCAGGCCCTCGTCGAGCCGTCTGAGCAGGACCTGCACCGTCCCCGGCCCGGCCCCGTCGCCTGTCATGATCTCGTCCTCCCGATCGGCCGCCCCGCGGCAGGTTATCCCGGCGGCGGGGGCGATCGCAGGGCGGGCCACGCATAGGTGATCACCGCCGCGAACGGCACCGCGACGATCGCGCCCGGGATCCCGGCGATGATTCCGCCGACCGCCAGCACCAGGATGATCGCGAGCGGGTGCAGCTTCACGATGCGGCCGACGACCAGCGGCTGCAGCAGGTGGCCCTCAATCTGGTTCTCGAGCAGGAACACGGCGAGCAGGATCACCGCGGCCACCCAGCCCTTGGTGGCCAGGGCGACCAGGATCGCGAGCGCCCCCACCACGAGTATCCCGATGATGGGCACGAACGCCGCCAGGAAGATCAGCACGATGAACGGGACGAGCAGCGGGACCCCGAGCAGCCACAGCGCCAGGCCGATGAACAGAGCGTGTATCGCCGCGACCACCGTCGTGCCGCGGACGTAGTTCACCAGCGCGCGCCAGGCGTTGTCGCCCGCGGCCGACACCCGGCGATGCGCCTCTGGATTCAGGCCTTTGATCAGCCAGGTCCAGATCCTGGCCCCGTCCTTGAGCAGGAAGAACGTGATGAACAGCGTCAGCACGACGCCGGCCAGAAGCTCGATCGCATACTTCCCGCCCGTCAGCACGGTGCCGGCGATCTGGGCCTTGTGCTGGGACAGGTACTTCGTCAGGTCGTTGTAGTACGCCTGGAGGCGCTTGGCGTTGAGGTGGAACGGCGGCCCGGCGAGCGAGTGCTGCACCTCGCGCGCGGTCCTGGTGACCTCGGAGACCAGAGTCGAGTAATCGGCGCTGACCCGGTCGGCGAACAGGAAGATCGCCCCGGCGATGACGACGATCGCCAGCATGAACGTGCACCAGGTCGCGAGCAGGCTGGCCATGCCGCCCCGCCGCATCCTGGACGTCAGCGGCTCGAGCAGGGCGGTCAGCAGCATCGCCGCGATGAACGGCAGGACGACCAGCCGCAGGGCCACCGCGAGCCTGAACACGATATAGATCAGCAGCCCGGTGAGGAGCAGCCGCCACGACCACGCGGCGAGCTGCCGCAGCAGGCGCGGCACCTGCGCGTCCGGGGCGGGCAGCTCACCAGCCTCGGCGTGACCTCCGGCCCCGGCCGCTTCCTGGTCCCCCTCCGCCGAACCATCGGCCGGCGGGCGGGACAAGAGGCGCCGCGCCGCCGCGCGCAACCCAGCTCGGGGCGCGGGCGCCCCCACGGGCTCCGGCTCAGTGCTGGGCGGAGCCTCGCTACCGGTCATGGAGATGAATGTAACCAAGTACGTTGGGGCCATGCACAGCTACCGTGAGCGCCTGCGCGCGCCGGTTTCATGGTGGATCACCGGCATGTTCACCATGTTCATCTTCGGCTCGATCGTCTGGTTCGGGTTCGCGCTCTGGATCGCCTGGGTGACCTATGCCGTTCTGTTCGCGGTGACCGGCGCCTTCCTGCACAACTGGGGCCGGGCGAAGATCGAGATCTCCGGCGGCGAGCTGTGGGCTGGGGGTGCCCGGTTGCCACTCGCGGCGACGGGCGAGGTCCGCGAGCTCAACGAGCAGCAGGCCAGCGCTCTGCGCGGACCGAGAGCCGACCCCCGGGCCTATCTGCTGATCCGGCCGTACCTCCACCGGGCCGTCTACATCGAGGTCACGGCGCCCGACTCGGACGCGCCGTACTGGCTGCTGTTCACCCGGCATCCCGACGAGCTCGCCGCCGCCATCCGCGGATCAAGGCCCGCTGATCACGTCGGCCACGTCAGCATGGGATGATTCCCACTGGCGCCCCCGAAACCTTGGCGCGAGGAGGCTCAGGAATGGCGGCAAAGAAGGGCAGCAGCGGCGGCTCAAAGGTGGTCAACGCGTTGGCCGGGGCGGCTGCCACCTTCGTCGCGCGTAAGGTGCTCGTCCTGGCCTGGAAGAAGATCACCGGCAAGGAGCCGCCTGAGCACCCCGAGGACCCGCAGGTCGCGCTCAGTGAGGCTCTCATCTGGGGCATAGTGGTCGGCGTCGGCGTGAGCACCGCCAAGCTGCTGGCAACGAGGGCAACCTCCGGCCGCCAGCACAAGGGCTCCGGCAAGGCTGACGGCACGCCCGTCTAGCCGCTCGCTGGCCCGGATTGCCCTAGGGTTGGGCTGTGCACGCCAAAGATCGTTCCAGCCTGGTCTACAAGGTCGGCTACGCCGTCCAGCATCCCGACCGGATCGTCGGCTATGCCCGGCGCCGCGGCCGCGATACCTGGCTGTGGCTGACCACCCGTGACCATGTGAGCTACTACCGCGCGGTCATGCGGTCGGACACCGCCCGCAGCAGCGACGCCGCGGTCGGCAGCAAGACCCGCGAGTCCTGGCTGAAGATCGGCCAGATGCAGTTCGACTACCTGGTGAAGCACGGCCTCAAGCCGGACATGCGGATGCTGGAGATCGGCTGCGGCAACCTGCGGGCCGGGCGGCTGTTCATCGACTACCTGGACAGCGGCAACTACTACGGCACGGACATCTCGCCCGACATCCTGCTGGCCGCGCAGAAGACCGTCGGCGAGTACGGGCTGCAGCGCAAGATGCCGTACATCGCCCTGGTCAGCGATCTGAAGCTGGACTTCCTGCCCGACGACCACTTCGACGTCGTGCACGCGCACAGCGTGTTCTCGCACTCCCCGCTGTCGGTCATCGACGAGTGCCTGACCCACGTCGGGCGGATCATGACGCCGGGCGGGATCTTCGACTTCACCTTCGACAAGACCGATGGCAGCGAGCACCAGGTGCTCCGCGAGGACTTCTACTACCGGGCGCAGACGCTCATCGACCTCGCGCGTTCCCACGGACTCGAGGCCGAGTACATGGCGGACTGGGAAGAAACGGGCCACGAGCAGTCCAAGATCCGCGTAACCCGCCCGGCGTAGCTGGCCCTGCGCTCGCCCCTCCCCGCTCTTGCCGCGCCGCCGCATCTCGCCCGCCCGCACAGCCACGTCCGGCGCCCGATTCGCGGCCTATACACCCGGGCCCCTCATCAGACTGGAGAGAAAACGTCCGCTCCGGACGGAAAGTCTCCTGTCTGATGAGGCGACACCGCCCGGCATATCGCGCTGGGATACTTTTCTCCGCGTTCACCCACCAGACTGGTAGCAGTATCGGCAACCAGGGAAGGCTGGCGATACGCGACTCGGCCACGGCGGCCGATAGCAGGGGAGGCGAGATTGCCTGCTGACGAGCGGGTCCTGGCGATGGTCCTCGCGGGCGGGGCAGGCAAGCGGCTGGCGCCGCTCACGGCCGACCGGGCCAAGCCCGCGGTGCCGTTCGGCGGCCTGTACCGGCTGGTCGACTTCGCCCTGTCCAACCTGGTCAACGCGGGCCTGCGGCGGATCTGCGTGCTGACCCAGTACAAGAGCCACAGCCTGGACCGGCACATCACGACGACCTGGCGACTGTCGAGCCTCCTGGGCAACTACGTGACGCCGGTGCCGGCCCAGCAGCGGCTCGGCCCGCACTGGTACACCGGCTCGGCCGACGCGATCTACCAGTCGCTGAACCTGATCTTCGACGACCAGCCCGACATCGTGGCGGTATTCGGCGCCGATCACGTGTTCCGGATGGACCCGCGCCAGATGATCGACCAGCACATCCAGAACGGCGCCGGCGTGACGGTCGCGGCGATCCCGGTCCCGCGGGAGGAGGCGACCGCGTTCGGCGTGATCAGGGCGGCGCCCGACGGGCGGGACATCGAGGCCTTCCTGGAGAAGCCGGCCGACCCGCCGGCCATGCCGGGCCGGGCGGATATGGCGTTCGCGTCCATGGGCATCTACGTGTTCAGCACCGACGTGCTGATCGACGCGCTGCGCAAGGACGCGGCCGACGACGGCAGCCGGCACGACATGGGCGGCGACATCGTCCCCATGCTCGTCCGGGATCGCGCCGCGCAGGTCTACGACTTCCTCGACAATCAGGTCCCCGGCGCGGAGGACCGCGATGCGGGCTACTGGCGGGACGTCGGGACGCTCGACTCCTACTTCGACGCCCACCTGGACCTGTGCGCGGTCCACCCGATCTTCAACCTGTACAACGACAAGTGGCCGATCCTCACCTACGTGCCATCGCAGCCGCCCGCCAAGTTCGTCCACGACAGCGGCGACCGCGTCGGCCGGGCCATCAACAGCGTCGTGAGCAACGGCGTCATCGTCTCCGGCGGGCTGGTCCGCAGTTCCGTACTCTCGCCCGGCGTACGGGTGAACAGCTGGTCCAGGGTGGAGCGGGCCGTAATCCTGCACAACACCAAGATCGGCAGGAACGCGGTCGTGGAGAACGCGATCCTGGACAAGAACGTCGAAGTCCCCGAGGGCGCCGTGATCGGCGTCGACAAGGACCATGACCGGGCGCGCGGCTTCGTGGTGTCTGAGGGAGGCATCACCGTCGTCGGCAAGGGCCAGGCAGTGCCGCTATGACGGCGCGCGACGGAGCGCCGCTGAAGGTCGCGATGCTGACCCGTGAGTACCCGCCCGAGGTCTACGGCGGGGCGGGAGTCCACGTCGAGTACCTGGCCCGGGCGCTGGCCGGCCTGGTCGATCTGACCGTGCACTGCCAGGGCGCCGACCGGCCAGGAGCGGTCGCGCACCGGCCCTGGCCGCAGCTGGCCGCCGCCAACCCGGCAATCCAGACCATCTCCACCGAGCTGTCCATGGCGGCCGCGACGACCGGCGCCGACCTTGTGCACTCCCACACCTGGTACGCCAGCCTCGGCGGTCACCTCAGCGGGCTCCTGAATGGCATCCCGCACGTGATGACCGCGCACTCGCTCGAGCCGATGCGGCCCTGGAAGGCCGAGCAGCTCGGCGGCGGCTACGCGATCTCGAGCTGGTGCGAGCGGACCGCGATGGAATCCGCGACCGCGGTCATCGCGGTCTCGCGCGGCATGCGCGCCGACATCCTCATGACGTATCCGGGCATCCCGGCCGACCGCGTGCACGTCATCCACAACGGCATCGACACCGAGCAGTACGCGCCCGACCCCGGCCGCGACGTGCTTGACCGCTACGGCATCGATCCCGGCCAGCCATCGGTCGTGTTCGTCGGCCGGGTGACCAGGCAGAAGGGGCTGCAGGTGCTGCTGCGCGCCGCCGACCAGCTCGCCCCCGAGGCGCAGCTCGTGCTCTGCGCCGGCCAGGCGGACACGCCCGAACTCCAGGCAGAGGTCAGCGGCCTGGTCGAGCACCTGCGCACGACCAGGTCGGGGGTGATCTGGCTGCCGGGGATGCTCGCGAAGACCGAGGTGATCCAGATCCTGAGCCAGGCGACCGTCTTTGTCTGCCCGTCGCTGTACGAGCCGCTCGGCATCGTCAACCTGGAGGCCATGGCCTGCGCCACCGCCGTGGTGGCCACGGCCGTGGGCGGCATCCCCGAGGTGGTCGCGAACGGGAGCACCGGGCTGCTGGTGCCGCCCGACGATGAGGCCGCGCTCGCGGGGGCGATCAACGAGCTCATGGCGGACCCGGCCAGGGCGGCTGAGATGGGCGCGCGGGGCCGCGAGCGGGCGGTCACCGAGTTCGGATGGGACGCCATCGCCGAGCAGACGGCCCGGCTCTACGCGAGCCTGGCGCGCAGTGGCTAGCGGTACGCTGGACACGATACATCTCGACTTAGCCAGGAGGTCGCTCATGGAGCCAGCCGGCCCGCCCGAGCCCGTGCCCGGTCAGCCCCCCGGCGTCCGCGTCGGTGACCGCGACCGCGACGCCGTTGCGCACCGTCTCCAGGACGCCTTCGCCGAGGGCTTGCTGGATGACGACGAGTTCGACGAGCGCATGCGCGCCGCGCTGACCGCGCGGGTGAGCACCCAGCTGGATGTCCTGACCGCCGATCTGCCGGCCGCCGCGCCGCGGCCATCGGCGAGCGTGGCCGCCGCGGCCCCGCGTCCGGGCCGGCTCGCGATCGCGTACAAGAGCTCGATCCGCCGCGGCGGGCGCTGGCGCGTGCCGGAGCGCTTCACCTCGGTGGTCTACAAGGGATCGGGCCGGCTCGACCTGCGCGCGGCCGACCTGGCCGGGCCGGTGACGACCATGCGCGTGGTCGCGTACAAGTCCAACGTGGACGTCCTCGTGCCGCCGGGGGTGCGCGTCGAGCTGGACGGATTCGGCGTCAGCAAGGGCTGGTCAGCCGAGGAGGACCTCGAAAGCCGCCTGCCGGCCGACGCTCCGGTCGTGCATGTGCGCGGGCTCGGCTACAAGGGCACGATCGAAGTGAGCACGCGGCCGCCCGGCCCCGATCAGGGCCGCACCGAGCTGCCCGCCGGCCAGTCCTGACCGCGGCGACCCACGGAGCCTCCCATGCCCAGCCAGCTGACGGTCCTCGGAGGCTGCGGAGCCTGGCCCGAGCCGGGCCGCGCCTGCGCCGGATTCCTGCTTGAGCACGACGGCGCCAGGATCGCCATCGACCTCGGCTACGGCACGGCGTCGCGGCTGCTCGCGGCGCTCGGATCGCCGGTCGCCGACGGCCTGGATGCCGTGATCATCAGCCACCACCATCCCGACCATATGATCGACCTGCATGCGCTCATGCGGGCTCGGTGGTTCGGCAGCCGCGGGGCGGCCCCGCTCCCGCTGTATGCCCCCGACGGCGTGGTCACCAAGCTGGTCGAGCTCGAGGACGGCGACCGCACGGCGGTCACGAAGGTTTTCGACTGGCATCCGATTCCGGCGCCGACGAAGGACGCCGGGCCGTTCCGGCTCGATAGCATCTCGCTGCCGCACTACGTGCCCAATGCCGGGGTCCGGCTCACGGCGCCCGGCCTGACGGTCGCCTATACCGGCGACACCGGGCCGGTGCCGAGCCTGGCCGATCTCGGCCGACACTGCGATCTCTACATCGTCGACGCCACCTCGCGTGACCGGGGGCAAGCCTCCCAGGGGCTCAACCTGACGGCCCTGCAGGCGGGCCGGGCGGCTGCACAGGCCGACGCGCGGCGCCTGCTGCTGACCCACTTCTGGCCCGGCACCGATCGGGCGGCCAGCCTGAGCGAGGCCGGGGCGGAGTTCGGCGGCGAGATCCTGCTGGCCAACGAGGGTGCGGTGATCCCGCTGCCCTGAGCGGGCGGGCAGCCGGATCAGTCCGGCCGGGTCAGCAAGGCCGGGTCAGGTCACCGAGCCCGCGGCGGCGCCGGTGACCTGGTCACCCCAGCGGGCGATCTCGCCCTCCAGGTCCAGCGGCGCGATCATGGCGCCGGACTTCATCTCCTGCTCCCAGGCGTCGGCCGGGACACGCCACATGACCTCGAACTCGATGCCACTCGGGTCCCTGGCGTACAGCGACTTGGAGACCCGGTGGTCGCTGGCTCCGACGAGCGCGCCCCTGGCCGCGAGCCGCTCGCGCACCTCGGCCAGCTCGGCCAGGGTGCCAACCTCCCAGGCCAGGTGGTACAGGCCGATGTACGGCTCCGGGGGCCGCTTCCCGGCAGGTACCGAGAACAGCCCGAGGTCGTGGTCGTTCTCGGTCCCCCGGGCCCGCAGGAACGCGGCCCGGCCGGGGATCTCGGTCCGCACCTCGAACCCGAGCGTGTCGGTGTAGAAATCGACGCTCGCATCCAGGTCCTCGACATACAGCACGGCGTGGTTCAGGCGGCGTACGGCCATCGCAGTTCTCCCCTGCGCAGAAGTGTCCTGCTGGCCATAATGCCCAGCTGGCCGTTGAGATTCCCGGGCCCGCGGTGTCGCGGACGGAAGCCGCGCCAAGGGCGCAGCCGCTGCGCCTGGCCCAGCCGCCGTCCCAGTCGGGTAAAGAGCCCAGACGGCCGCGGTCCGCACCTGTTCGTAGTGAGCGATTCCACCAATAGCGGCCGGACGGGCGAACTACATGACCGTGATGTGATTGAATCCGAAGGAAAAGGGGGGAGTCGCCATGAACACCAGTCTTGAGGTTGTCTTAATTCCGGCTATTATCACCGGCGCATGCGGCATAGTCGCGGCGGTGATCACCGCGAGGGCAGCGCCTGCCCGGGCCGCGACCGTACCTCAGGAACAGTCTCGGCCAGTTACTCCGGCCGATACCGCCACAACCGTAACCCAGGCCCAGCCAACCGTCACGGCGACGATCTCGAGGTCCGTGTCCCAGGCTAAGGGCTGGGCGATCGCATCCTGCATCTGCTGGCTGTACGGGCCCCTGGGCCTGTTGACGTCGCTGATTGCCCTCGGCATCGCCCGCCGGGATAGCAAGCCCGGCTCTAGCCGATTCGTACCGTCCTGGGTCAAGCCGGTGATTATCTGCACGATTATCGCCTCGTGCTTTGCGCTGCTCATTGACGCTGCTGTTTACGACCATGCTTATCAGCAGACTTGCGGTTACAACAGCTTCGGCCAATACGTCTGCAACAGCGGATAATGGCGTACTCCGTCCCACATCCGCCATGTATCACTAATTGCAGCTAATTTACGTCGTCACGCCAACTGGCCATTGCGCCGAGGCCCTGGCCGGCCGCTACGGGCCGGCCAGGGTCGCGAGTCCGGCGTCCTCGGCGGCGGCGAACTGGTCGTCGACCGCGACCACCCGCCGGCCCTGCGCCGCCAGCATGGAGGCGGCGACCGCCGCCCGGTAACCAGCCTCGCAGTGCACCCAGACCATGCCGTCCGGGATCTCGCCCAGGCGGGCCGGCAGCTCGTGGAGCGGGATGTGCATGGCGACCTGCAGGTGCGATCGCTGCCACTCGCGGCTGCGGCGCACATCGACCACGACGACGTCGTCGTTCCCAGCCGCTGCCGCCAGAGCACCGAAGTCGGCGGTCCGGTAGGTCTCCAGCGGCTGGCTCGCGAGGCCCGCGTCGGGCCAGGACGCGGCCGCAGTAATCGCGTCGATGCCGATCCGGCAGAGCTCGCGCTGCGCGTCCGCGACGTCCTGCGGGCTGGCGCCGATCAGGGTCAGGGGCGTTCCCCAGGGAATGAGCCAGCCGAGGTAGGTGGCCAGGCCGCTGCCGGAGCCGAAGTTCAGCGAGCCGCGCAGGTGACCGGCCGCGAACGCGGTGCGCGATCGCAGGTCCACGACCCACTCGCCGGCGTCGATGCGGCGCCGAAGCTCGGCCGGGTCGGCCCGGCGCGGCGTGGACAGGTCGGGCGCGGCCGGCCCGGCGGCATTCGCGGGCCCCATGTGCGAGTAGTACGCCGGGTACAGCTCGAGGCCGGCCAGGAGGTGCTCGACGTAGGCGTCCTCATCGCTGGTCAGCGCCGGGTTCGCGCGCATCTCGTCGGCGAGGGTCGACTGCCTGCCGGTCGCCGGGGTGGCGGAGCAGAAGCTGCCGAATCCGTGCGTCGGGCAGACCTGAGCACTGCCGGGCAGCTCGCGGGCCAGCCGGTGCGCGGAGCCGAACTGAGCGCGGCTCAGCTCGTCGGCATGGCCCGCGCCGAGGAGGTCCGTGCGTCCCGTGCTGCCGTTCAGCAGCGAGCCGCCGGTGAACGCGGCGAGCACGTCGCCGCGGCCAGCGCGATCGGCCAGCGCGTACGCCAGGTGGGTGAACGTGTGCCCGGGCGTGCCCATCACCTGCACCCGCATGCCGCCGACGTCGATCACGTCACCGTCAGCGACCGGCGTGCGCTCGAACTCGACGCGGTCCTCGGCGCTGACCAGGTACTGCGCGCCGACCGCCGCGGCGAGCGCGAGACCGCCGGTCACGTAGTCGTTGTGCAGGTGAGTTTCGAACACGTGCGTGATCGCAATATCCCGCTCCGCGGCCGCGGCGGTGACCCGGTCGAAATCGCGCTGGGCATCCACCACCAGCGCGACTTCCCCGTCCGTGGCGAGGTAGCCGCGGTCGCCGAGCGAGGGCGTATCGATGGCGACGATCTCGATCACTTCTAGTCCTGTGCCCGCGCCGCTTGCGCGACACACGCGGCCTGCACGTACCGATGCATCGCCGCACGACAGTCAGGACGATGCGGCCGGCCCGATGTAAACCGCGCGCGGACGTATCGGCACATTGCGCTCATATTCCTCGAGCGCGTGCGCCAGCCAGCCGGCCGTGCGCGCGACCGCGAAGATCGCCTCGCCCGACCCCCTGGTCATGCCGGCCACATCCGCGAGTACGGCGAGCGCGAACTCGATATTCGGCTCGGGCAGCGAGCGCCTGCGCACCTCGGCGATCACCGCCGCCGCGACCGGCAGCCGCGGCGAGTCCGCCGCGAAGTCCGTCGTGACCTGGAGCAGGAGGTTCGCGCGCGGATCGCCGCCTTTATAGACGAAGTGCCCGAAGCCGGGCAGCCGTTCGCCGCGGCGGAGCACGTCGCCCACGACCTGCGGCACGTCAGCTGGCGTCGCCGCGGCGCTCAGCATGAGCTCGGCGCCCAGCGCCGCGCCCGCGTGCACGGCACCTCCCATGGCCCCGAGCCCGGTCGCGACCACCGCGTAAGGGTCCGCGCGCATGGACGCGGCGACCCTGGCCGCGAGCGTGGAGGCCGCCAGCTCATGGTCGGCGAGCAGGACGAGCGCGACGCCGAGCACGGCGGTCAGCCCGTCGGGCACCGGGCCCGTGCACAGCCGCGCGGCCAGCCGGCTCGCGATCGAGCCGCCGTCGGCGGCCGCGTCCGGCCCCGCGCCAGGCCGGGGCCGCCCGCCCGCCAGCGGCAGCGACCCCGCCATGCCCGCGATCAGGGCCTTCCCCGCCGCCATGACGGCGGGCTGATCAAGATGCATCCGGAACTGGTCGGTCGCCGCCAGCGCCGGGACGATCACCTGCAGCCGCTCCAGCGGCAGCGTGGCGGCAGGCAGGGCGGCCTGAGCGGCGGCGGCGGCCGTCAGCGCCTCCGGGGTTGCCTTCCACCAGGAATGGGAACGAGGGATCCCCGGGGTCCTGTCGTCCGGCAGGCTCCCGGCCCACAGGAGGTTCGCGACGTCCTCGAAGCTGCGGTGGCGGGCCAGGCCAATGGCATCCAGGCCGCGGTAATGGAGGCTGTGCTCGGTGATCTCAGTCACTGCGGTCTCGATGATCAGCTCAGAGGACCCCGCGGGACGTCGCGGCTTGCCCTTGCGGGCCAGCTCGGCGATCTCGTCCGCATCGAACATGCTGACCCGGCCGTCGGCATCGCGCCTGCGGCTCAGGACGCCGCGGCTGACGTAGGCGTAGAGGCTGGCGGGCTTGATTCCCAGGCGGTCGGCGGCCTCGGCCGCCCCGATCCACTCCGTCACCTCGGCTCCCTTCCGTGCCCCGCCTGCCCGGATCCGCTGGCAGCTTGACGCCCGATCATAGTTGATTTTGATCAACATTGACAGACCAGTACAGTGTCTACCGATAATAGAACCGCAGCCCGGCCCTGGCCTGAAGGACCGGTTTCCTTAGCCGAAGGAGACGTCATGACTGCTCCAGCGAACTCGGTCGCCAGCGCCCCTGCCGCCGCCGAGCCGTACCAGGCCGCACCGGGCCTCGCGGGTGTCTCGGTCGCCAGCACCAGAGTCTCCGACGTGCTTGGCCGCCTGGGCTTTTACCACTATCGCGGTTACAACGCCGTCGACATCGCGCGGCGCGGCAACTTCGAGGACGCCTGGCACCTGATGCTCCGGGGCGAGCTGCCAACGCCGGATGAGCGGGCGGCGTTCTCCGCCGAGGTGGCCGGGCTACGGCCGCTGCCCGACGGCATCGCCGAGCTTCTCCCGCCGATCGCGCGGCTGAGCCGGGAGGGCTCGCTGGAGTCGCTGCGCACTGCGCTGTCGGTCACCGCGCAGGCCATCGGCTGCAAGCCGTGGATCGATCAGAGCAGCGAGCTGACACTGGCCCAGGCCACGCGGCTCAGTGCCGTGATGCCGACGCTGGCCGCGCACCTCTACCGCCTGGCCATCGGCGAGGAGGTCGTACCGCCACGGCCCGACCTCGGCTACGCCGCCAACTTCCTCTACATGATCACCGGCGAAGAGCCCGCCGAGCGCAGCACCTACGCGCTGGAGCGGTACCTCATGCTGACGATCGACCACGGCTTCAACAACTCCACGTTCACTGCCAGGGTCATCGCCTCCAGCGGCGCCGACCTCGGCGCGGTCATCACCGGCGCGATCGGCGCCCTGTCCGGTCCCTACCACGGCGGCGCGCCGGCCCGGGTGTTCGACATGCTCGACGCCATCGGCTCGCCCGACAACGCCGAGCCCTGGCTCCGGCACGCGATCGAGCACGGCGACAAGCTGATGGGGTTCGGGCACCGGATCTACAAGACCGTCGACCCGCGCTCCCAGCTGCTGCACGAGGTGGCCCAGGAGCTGCACAGCGAGCGAGTGTCGTTCGCCGAGCAGGTCGAGAAGACCGCGGTCGCGCTGCTGGCCGAGCTCAAGCCGGGCCGGGAGCTGTACGCCAACGTCGAGTTTTACGCCGGCGTCGTGCTCGAGGCGGCCGGGCTGCCCAGGGAGCTGTTCACGACGGCATTCGCCTGCAGCCGGATAGTCGGCTGGATCGCCAACGTGATGGAGCAGATCCAGGACAACAACAAGATCTTCCGGCCGCTGGCCCGGTACGTCGGGCCCGAGGCTCCCCGCGAGTTCCCGGCGTTCTGGCAGCCGAGCCGGGGGTAGCGGACAACGGCTCGTGCCTCGATATAGCTAGCCATACTTCGTAGTACGGTTAGCCATATGAAGACCACCGTCGACATTCCCGATGAGCTGCTGCGCGAGGCCCAGGAGATCGCCAGGGCCGAGGGCACCACGCTCAAGTCGGTCATGGAGGAGGGCCTCCGGGCGGTGATCGGCAGGCATCGCCGCGCCCAGCGGTTCGAGCTTCGAGATGCAAGCGTGCCCGGCCGGGGATTGCGGCCGGAGTTCGCCCGGGCCGACTGGGCAGCGATCCGGGATGCCGCTTATGGCGGCACGCGTTGATTGCCGTCGATACCAACATCCTGGTTTACGCCCACCGGCGCGACTCCGAGTTCAACGCGGCCGCCGCCGCCGCGATCCGTGAGCTGGCCGAGAGCCCGGCGCCGTGGGCGCTGCCCTGGCCGTGCGTGCATGAGTTCTACGCGGTGGTGACGCACCCGCGGATCTACGACCCGCCGAGCACCCCCGAGCAGGCAATCGCTCAGATCGAGGCCTGGCTGGAAGCGCCGTCGGCGGTATCGCTCAGCGAAGGGGACACGTACTGGCCGGCGCTGCGGTCGCTGCTAACGCCAGCCAAGGCGACCGGGCCGCTTGTCCACGACGCCAGGGTCGCAGCGCTATGCCTGAGTCACGGCATCCGCGAGCTGTGGACCTCTGACCGGGACTTCAGCCGGTTCCCGCAGCTGCGCACGAAGAACCCGCTGCTCTGAATGAGGTCTGGCCTTGTCCTGCGAGCTAGCCGCCGATCTGCCTGCGCTTGCGGTTCTCGCGCAGTCGGCGCCGCTGCCCGGGGCTCAGGGCACGGTAGGCGACGACGGGGATCGCGATCGCGGCAGCGATCAGCACGATGCCGATCAGCGGATGCGTGAAGAGCAAGATCAGCCCGATGACCCCGACAATCCCAAAGATGCCATACCTGACGCGCGGTGTCATAACGGACTCCCTCTTGGGAACGACGTTCCCCACATAGTTGAACTATCCCGGCGGCCCGAGTGTTCCCGTCTGGCCGGTGACCGTCTGACCCGCCAGCATCACTAACGCGAACCCGATGGTAGATGATGGGCATCGTTGACCCCGGAGGCTCCCCATGACCCTGAACCTGCCCGTCTCGGACGAGGCGAACGAGTTGCTGTCCCGCAGCCCGCTGGCGCTGCTGCTCGCCATGATGCTGGACCAGCAGGTCCCGCTGGAGAAGGCGTTCAGCTCGCCCTACGAGCTGGCCCGCAGGCTCGGGCACGAGCCGACCGCGGCCGAGCTGGCCGAATTCGACCCGGACGCGCTCGTCGCGATCTTCTCCGAGCGTCCGGCCCTGCACCGGTTCCCGCGGGCGATGGCCGGGCGCGCCCAGGAGCTGGCCCGCCAGCTGGTCGACCAGTACGACGGCGATGCCGCCGGGGTCTGGACCGGCGTCGAGACCGGCCAGGAACTGATCGCCCGCCTGTCGAAGCTGGCCGGCTTCGGCGGCTACAAGGCCCAGATCACCACGGCCCTGCTCGGCAAGCAGCTCGGGGTCCGGCCGGCCGGCTGGCGCGAGGCCGCCGGTCACTTCGGCCACGAGGGCTCGCATTACTCGGTCGCGGACATCGTCGACGAGTCCTCGCTGGCGGCTGTCCGCTCCTACAAGAAGGACGTGAAGGCAGCCGCGAAGGCAGCCGCTTCGTGAGCGGTACCGATCGGCCGGGTGCCGCGCTGGCGTCCGTCCGCGTCCTGGCGGCCGGCTACGCGCGCGAGGAAGCGGACGGCGAGCACGTCGGCAGCTCAGTCACCCTGATCCGCGACGGCGACGTGACGATCATCGTCGACCCCGGCATGGTGGCCTCACGCGAAGCGCTGCTGGCCGAGCTGGTCAGGAACGACGTGACCCCGGGCGCGGTCACCGACGTCGTGTTCAGCCATCACCATCCCGATCACACGGTCAACGCGGCACTGTTCCCCGCCGCCCGGATCCACGATCACTGGGCGATCTACGACGGCGACCGCTGGATCAGCCGGGACGCCGACGGCGCGGAGCTGAGCCCGTCGGTCCGCCTGATCGCGACCCCCGGCCACACGCCGCAGGACATCACCACACTGGCCGCGACTCCGGAGGGCGTGCAGGCCTGCACCCACGCCTGGTGGGGCGCGGACGGCCCGGCCGCCGATCCGTTCGCGCCGGACCTGGCGGTGCTGGCTGCCAGCCGCGCCCGGATCCTGGCCGTCGCGCAGGTGATCATCCCCGGCCACGGACCGGCGTTCGTGCCGGACGACAGCACGCCGCGATAGCCGCGCGTCAGGCGACGTCCCCCTTGAGGGAGAACTCGGACAGGCGGTTGACGGCGAGAATGATGGCCAGCACCGTGACGGCGATGGCCATCCCGACACCCGTGCCCAGGCTGAGGTTGGCGTTGAGCGAGCTGTTGTTGGCAAACGCATTCGCGACCGCCAGGCCGTATTCCTTGGCCGACAGCAGGGCTACGCCGGGCACCAGGCTGGCCAGCAGGCCCTCCCAGGCGAGGATGTAGAGCAGGCCAGTCGCCAGCGCCCGGCCCGGGCTGAACATCGCCGTCAGCGTGACGAACAGCGCGCAGTAGACGGCCGCGGATACCAGGGAGCCGACAAACAGGCCGATGGCGAGCTTGCTCCCGGCGCCGGTGGCGATCGCGCCGGCGATGTATTCCGGCACCGAAGCGAACAGGATGGTCAGGCCCAGCGCCACAAGGTACTTGCTGAACACCACCGTCCGCCTGCTGACCGGCGTGGCGAGCAGGTGGACGATGCTGCCGTCCTCAACCTCGGCGCCGATCACGCTGCCGCCGACGATCAGCGCGGTCAGCGCCAGGACCAGATAGCCGACCTGGCCCAGAACCTCGGGCGGCCACACCGGGCTGTTGGCCGTTGCCTTGAGCAGCGCGGAGATGGCGATCAGGAGGATCGCAAGCGCCCCGAACAGCCAGGCCCGCCGGCGGCCGAGCGTGGCGCGCAGCGTGATCTTGATGATGACGCCGTTGATCAGGCCCGACATGGGTGCCCCAGTCCTCTCGCGTGAGCCGGCGGCGATCATGACGCCAGCAGGTAGGTGAAGACGCTTTCCAGCGACTCGTCGGCCGGGATGATCTGGGTCAGCCTGATGCCGTGGTCTCGGCTGATCCCGGCCACCTCCCTGGTGAAGGTCCCGTAGTCGGAGGCGCGGACCTGCAGGCCCTTCGGCGTCAGCTCGACGGCGCCCACCGACAGCGTGGCGATCAGCGCGGAGCCGAGGGCCCGGTCGTCGGAGGAGGAAACCAGGAACACGTGCGGCCGGTTGGTCATCAGCCGCCGGATCGCGCGGAAGTCACCAGACGCGGCCAGGCGTCCGCCGACGATCACCTGGATGATGCCCGAGAGCCGCTCGACTTCCTCGAGGATGTGCGAGCTGAACACGATGACCCGGCCGCGCTCCCCCTCGGCCTGCAGCAGGTCCATCATGTGCAGCCGCTGGCGCGGGTCCATCCCGTTGAACGGCTCGTCCAGCAGGATGACCTCGGGATCGTGCACCATCGCCGCCGCAACCTTGATCCGCTGGCGCATGCCCTTGGAGTAGGTCGAGATCCTCCGGTCCTGCGCGTCGGTCATCTCCAGCGTCTCGATGGCCCGCCGCGCCGCCTTCTCGGGTTCGGGCAGCCCGTGGAGCTTGGCCGTGGCGAGGACGAACTCCTTGCCGGTGAGGAAGGCGTAGACCGAGTCGCGCTCGGGGACCAGCGCCACCCGCCGGAACATGGCCGGGTTACGCCAGCTGCTCTCGCCCGCGATGGTGATCTCCCCGCGGGATGGCTGCAGGAAGCCGGCGATCATGTGCATGAGCGTGGTCTTGCCGGCTCCGTTAGGGCCGAGCAGCCCGGTAACACCGGGGCCGATCGACATCGTGATGTCGTTGACGGCCACGACGTTGCCGTACCAGCGGGAGACGCTCTTCAGCTCGATCGTGGTCACGCCACAGCCACCTTCCGGTACCGGGCGAGAAGGCCGCCGATGGCCACCGCCAGCACGAGTACGAAGACCACCCCGTAGACGGGGCCGTAGTTCCCGATGATCGTCTGCTGAGCGTGACCGGGTCCGAGAGCACTTACGGGCGCTCGCAGCCAGTGCAGCAGGCCGCCCAGCAAGGTGAACGGGCTGAGCAGCCCGGCCAGGCTGGACAGGGCCGACGGCTGACCCGGTCCGGCGGGCCCGAAGGCCTGCTGGCCGATATGCATCAGGACGTTGGCGACGATGTAGCTAAAGAACAGCGGGATGCCGACGGCGCAGATCGCGAAGACGCGCTTGCCGGTCGTGGAGGCCAGCAGCAGGCCGATGCTCGCGAGCAGGACCGCCCAGGCGGCCCCGTACAGGAGGCCGGGTCCGAGCTGCTTGGTCTGGTCCCAGACCTGCCCGGCACCGTGGACCTGAGTCACGATGCCGATGTAGAGGATGATCTCCGGGATCTCGAGCATCACGAGGCAGGCGATGATGAACGCCGCCAGCTTGGCCATCGGGTAGTCGATCCGGCTGATCGGCCGGGCGAAATACAGCGGCAGCGTGTGGTACCGCAGGTCGCCGGATACCAGGTTCGGCGCGGCAAGCGCGATGAAGATCAGCATCGAGACCGCGCGCAGCGACGGTATGTAGTCGTCGTAGGTCACGATCGCGCCCTGGCCGTGGTTGGTGGCCATCGCCACCGCGTTCACGACCGCGGGCAGGCTGATCAGCACGAACAGCAGCACCGGGAAGATCTTCGCCCTCGCGCCGCGACCGATCCCGAAAGCGGAACGCAGGCTGTGCCAGGTCAGCGCTCGTACGATCTGCGCGCGGCCCAGCCGCTGGGCGTCGTAGCGGCGGTAGCCGATGTCGTGGATGACACCGCTCTCTACCTGCGGTGCCGGGAGGCCGGCGGCCTGCGCGTCAGCTGACACTGCCGACTCCAATCGTCTCGCCGGCCAGCGCCGGGTCAGTCCTGAACAGCTCCTCGATCCGGTGCCGGCGGCGCTCCATGCGGCTGAGCGGCAGCCCGAGGTCGGCGACAGCATCCCGGATCGCGTCATAGGTCTCATCGCCCGCCAGCTGGATCAGCAGGCCGCGCTCGTACGCGACCGGGCTCAGCCCGCGCCGGGTCAGCTCAGCGGCCAGCTGCTCGGTGCCCTCGTCCACCTCGACCAGCAGCACCGCGCTCGCCTGGGTCACCGAGCTGATCGTGTCGGCGCGCAGCAGTCGGCCGCCTTCAATCGCGACGAGGTGATCGCAGATCTGCTCGATCTCCCCGAGCAGGTGCGAGGCGACCATGATCGAGATTCCGAACTCGGCTCCGATCCGGCCGATCAGCTCGAGCATCGCGGTCCGGCCGGCCGGGTCCAGGCCGTTGGTCGGCTCGTCCAGCAGGAGCAGCCGCGGGTCACCGACCAGCGCCTGCGCGAGCTTTACTCGCTGCTTCATGCCGGTGGAGTAGGTGCCGATCTGGCGGTACCGCTCCTCGTAGAGGCCGACGTGCCGCAGCGAGTCGGCGGCTCGTTCCCGCGCCGCTGTGGCCGGGAGCCCGGACATGCGGCCAAGGTGGGTCACCAGCTCCGTCGCCGACATGTCGGGCGGCAGGCAGTCGTGCTCGGGCATATAGCCGGTCAGCGTCCGGATCTCGTACCCGCTCGTGACGCAGTCGCGGCCGAGGACGGCCGCGTGGCCGGCGGTCGGCGGCAGCAAGCCGAGCAGAATCTTGATAAGCGTCGATTTGCCGGCGCCGTTGGCGCCGATCAGCCCGGTGATGCCGGGCGCTATCTTCACGGTCAGCTCGTCGAGCGCAATGATCTTCGCGGTATAACGCAGCGTCAGGGCATCGGCCTGGATGACGGCGCCGGGATCCGGCGTCCATGCTTTCCCGGCCGCATGCCGTGTGTCGGTCGCGGTCACTTCTCCTCCGGCCTGCTCATGCGGATCGGGCGCCGCTCGGAGGGCCTGCTGCCACGCTGACGTCGCGCACGCTGCCCCCAGGCGCTTACTGAATCCGGCCACAACCATTCCAGTCGCCGCCGCTGCCGTCATCAACCTGCAGGCTGATACGCGATGCATCTCGGTGGTGACCCGGTCGCCCCTACGGTGTACCAAACCGGGACCGAAGACGCCGCCCTAGTTGCGAAATAAGATCCTGATGCGGCTTAGGTTCGCAATCGCAGGAACGCTTCGGGGGAAGGTGCCGCGTGCGAAGGAAGACACTGGCACGGGCCGCCGGCTGTCTCCTCGCCGCGGCGCTGACGTTCAGCGCAGCCGGCCCGGCGGTTGCCGACGACCTGCCGACTACTCCGAG
>Ga0209380_10000207_pt1 | contig 39945 bp, 31 predicted proteins | sample HubBroMetageWFT6_FD_188347 | JGI IMG/M metagenome (GOLD analysis project Ga0209380, IMG submission 188347) | Warmed and freeze-thawed soil microbial communities from the Hubbard Brook experimental Forest, New Hampshire - Hubbard Brook CCASE Soil... | ecosystem: Environmental > Terrestrial >...
AGTTGGCGGGTGGCTCCGTAGGCTAGCAGGGCGGCTACGGGGACTCGGACGAAGGTGTGGAGGGCGCTCCAGATCAGGTCGAAGGCGGGGATTTTGTCGGCGAAGAATTCTATGGCGAAGAGAGTTGTGCTGGCTGCGATTATGGGCCAGGTTTGCAGGAGTTGGAGAGATGGCGGAAGTGGGACGTGTCCGACGTGGGCTAGAAGGCCTAGGGCGGCTACCGTGGCGTAGACGTTCAGGCCGGCGGCGAAGGCTATGGCTGCCAGCACTGCGAAGAGTTCGGGGAGCGGGATTTGGAGGAGGTTTAGCATGAGGAGGGACTAGGTTTCCTCGGAAAGGAGAGTGTAAGGTCCCTCAGGGGCTAAAGCCCAGAGATTACTTCAGCGGCAACTTTAGCGCAGGCCTGAAGGCCTGGTCCACCCGCCGAGAACCAAGATCCCTCACTTCGTTCGGGATGACAATCTTTATTTGGGATGGGAATCGTTGATAGGGATGACAATCCTCAAAAAAGGAAAAGGGTCGCTTTTGGCGACCCTTAGGAAAAATCGTTACCGCTGCGTTACAGGGTGGATTCGATTTCGAAGCCCCAGGCTTCGAGGAGCGGCTCGGGGATGTATTTGGAGTTCTTGTTGCGGCGGGCCCACTCGCGGAGACGGGTGGAGCGCAGATACTGGTCCGGGGTGAGCTTGTATTCGCGCACTACCTGCTCGAACTCGGTGATAGTGGGGACAATCGGGCCGATCGGTTCGGGCTTGCCCCAGTTGGGATTTCCGCGTCGCTTGGCCATGCAAAATGCCTTTCCTACAAAGGGGAAGTGGAATAAATAGATTGCTCTATCTATATGATTCTCCGAAGGCTACGGGGATTCAGGAAAACCTGATCCAGTGTCGGACACGCGACAGGTCGAGCGCCTCTGAAATCCCAACAGCTGATCGGAGACTCGGTATGTTATGGCAATCGATTGTGGAAGTCAATCAGAATCAACGGTGTATCCCATTAGTTAAGCAATTCTAACCAATTGTATTCATTGGCGTTATCTCGTTGCTGACTGCACGTCTGAAACCGGCTCTGGCGACTGGTTTTGGGCCGCGCGAGGGTCCTCAAGGGCTGGTGTCAGCCGTTACGCTCGTAACCAGTGGCACCATCGGCGCATTGATCGGGTTCTTAGGGCGGGCTTACAGTGGGATAGGGCTGTGTTTGTTTCGGCAGCTCGATTCCCTCGGAGAAACACTCCCATCAGGGCTCAGGTTGAAAGACTACCGAGCGGCCAGAAGGATTTAAGACGGCACCATGACTCTGAAGTCGCTTCTACTGTGTTCGGACGAGAAGATCGTGCGTGTGCTGCGGCGGACGCTGGGCGATCTGGACATCAGCGTGGAGCTGTGCGCCAGTTCGGAGATCGCGTTGCGCAAACTGACGCGGGAACGGTTTGAGGCGATCATCGTGGATTGCGCCGGGCCGGGAGCGGCGGCGGTGCTGCGCAGCGCGCGGACTGCTCCGTGTAACAAGCGGGCTATCGCGGTGGCGATTCTGGACCCGGAAGTTGGGCTGCGTTCGGGATTTGAGATTGGGGCACACTTCATCCTATATAAGCCGGTGTCGGTGGAGCGGTCGAAGTCGAGTTTTCGCGCGGCTCGAGCGCTGATGAAGAAAGAGCGGCGGCGGAATTCCAGGGTCTCGGTGAATATTGCGGTGGAGATGAAGAGCCGGGATTCGGATGCGCATTTCAAGGTGAATACCACCGATCTGGGCGAGGGCGGTATGGCGATCAGCCTGCCGCGGCGCACCAAACCTAGTGGCCGGTGGAAGCTGGTATTTACGCTGCCCGGAGATGCCAAGGTTCTGGAAGTTAATGCTGAGTTTGCCTGGGAAGGGACGGGGAAGCAGGTGGGATTGCGCTTCCAGGATCCGTCGCTGGAAGTTGTGCAGAAGTTGCGGGAATGGCTGGGGCGGAATTCTCCGGAAGTGGAGAAGGACGACCCTCCGGTGCGCTGCCAGCTTACGGATTTGAGTATGGGCGGTTGCTACCTCGAGATCAATTCGCCGTTCCCGGTTTCAACGCGCGTGACCCTGTCGATGCGAGCTGCCGGGGTCGACCTGAAAACAGAAGGCGTGGTTCGAATCATGCACGCGGACAAGGGGATGGGCGTGGAATTCGTCCAGAGCACGCCCGAACATCGTGCGCTGCTGGAGAAATTCCTTAGTCTGTTGACGGAGAACCGCGACGTGCTGCCTGAGTTGCTGGTTGAGCCGGAGGGGTTGGAGACTGAGGCTGCTGCAGTTATTTCAGTTGCGCCGGGTGATGCGGAGGATGCGTTGCTGGGACTTTTCCGGAGCCAGGTTGCGCTTTCGGCGGATGCCTTTCTGGCGGAGTTGCGCAAGCAACGGGGATTGGCGGCGTCCTCGGGGGCTTCTGCCTGATTTGAATTCTGCTGAATCGAACCCTACTAGAGATCATCCAGAACTAGAGATCATCCAGCGCGATTTCCTAAGTGTGTGTGAGAAGGCGTGCCGTACCTACCCGACTTGCTTTCTTATTGCTGCGGAACCCGCACTTATGTCCGGGGCTAGTGAATGTCGCTCCTGAAGGGGCTGTGAGCGTCCCTGTGACGGGACTGCTGCTCTGCCGTTGTCCCTGGCACGCTACGGAAAAACTCGCTGCGGCGAAAAGCTGACCTCAGGCGCTGAAGCGCGGACACATGCTCGACGACTTAACGGCACGACTGAACGTCGTGCCCTTCCCGGACCGCTCGAATCAGAGTTTGTTCGCAGCCCGCTAGAACGTTCTGCGGAATAGCCAGAATAGGGATCCTGAGAGGAGCATGGCTACGGGTAGGGTTAGTACCCAGGCTAGGGCTAGATTGCGGACGGTGGACCACTGGATTCCGGAGTGGTTGGCGGCCATGGTGCCGGCGATGCCGGAGGAGAGGACGTGGGTGGTGCTGACGGGGAGACCGAAGCCGTCGGCTGCACCGATCGTCGCCATGGCGGTGATTTCGGCTACTGCGCCTTGTGCGTAGGTCAGGTGGCTCTTGCCTATTTTTTCACCAACCGTTACGACGATGCGCTTCCAGCCGACCATGGTGCCGAGACCCAGGGCCATGGCTACGGCGACTTTTACCCAGAGGGGAATGAATCGCGTGGCGTGATCGATGTGCTTTTTGTAGTTCGCGAGGATCGCGATGTCACTGGCGGAGAAAGCCGGGGTACCGGTCTTCTGCATGATGCGGATGGCCTCGCTGACGAGGTACATATCGTTGCGGAAGTTGCGCAGGCGGTCGTTGGGGATGTTCTTCATCTCTTTGTACAGCGCGGTTTCGTTGCCGATGTCGCTGACCATGGTGCGGAGGGCGAGCATGGTGTTGGGAGTGAAGTTCTTGGTGCGGATGTAATCGGTGACGTCTTCGTGGGCGTCGGCGATGGCGGCGTTCGCACTAACGTATTTGTCGAGGGCGTCGGCGGCCTGAACGGAGACCGCGATGAAATCCTGAGAATCCTGGTAGGTGATGGCGTGGTTGAGGGCGTAGGCGGTGGGAACTGTGCCGATGAGAATGAGCATGATCAGGCCCATACCTTTTTGTCCGTCGTTAGAGCCGTGGAAGAAGCTAACGCCGGTGCAGGTAAGGATGAGCAGACAGCGAATGTAGAAGGGCGGGGGCTCGGTACCTTCGGGAGCCTCGTAGAGTTTGGGATCCTTGATGAGGGCCTTGGCGAGGAGCAGCAAGAGCGCGGCGCAACCGAAACCAACGATCGGCGAAAGGAGCAAGGACTTGCCGATGTTGGCGGCCTGACTCCAGTCGACGCCGCTGGTGCCACTTCGTCCGTTGATGAGCTGGTTGGCGATGCCGACGCCGATGACGGAGCCGATGAGGGTATGGGAACTGGAGGCGGGCAATCCAAACCACCAGGTGCCGAGGTTCCAGATGATGGCGGCGACTAACAAGGCGAAGACCATGGCGAATCCTGCCTTGCTGCCTACTTGCAGAATCAGTTCGACGGGCAGGAGTGAGACGATGGCGAAGGCTACGAGGCCGCTGGAGGCTAGAACGCCGAGGAAATTCCAGAAGCCGGACCAGACTACGGCGATGTGGGGCTCTAGCGAGTGGGTGTAGATGACTGTGGCCACGGCGTTGGCGGTGTCGTGGAATCCGTTGACGAATTCAAAGCCGAGGGCGACCAGAAGGGCGAGTCCCAGGAGAACGAAGGGCAGGATGGATTCGTTGTGGATGGTGGAAAGATCGTGCAGCAGGCTGGAGCCAGCGTAGGCAACTCCGATGACCAGTACGATGCCGAAGACCAGCATCCCGATCTTGCCGGGGGACCGGGAGAGTTTCTGGTTGAGTAGGGTCTCGGATGCGGTGGCCATGGTCGCTCCTCAGGTTGTGGGTGGTTGGAACTGTTGCACGGGCTAAACGTCGCAACTATACGGAAAAATTGTTACGGGAATGTGAATAACGGGGCTGGGGTGGGATCTAAAACCCTTAACCACAGAGGGCACAGGGGTCACACAGGGTAAGTCGGGGACGTCCTCGCCCCGCAGACTGGCATTGTTTACAATAGGGGATTCGTCCGCGTTGGGGCAGAATCCCTGGGGGACGAAGCGTCGTTTGGAATTGTCAAACCACTTGGAACCGTCAAATCACAATTCTCGCGTGGCCTCGGTTGCTGCCCCTACCGTGTACTGGCGGGTTGAGGGGAGCCTGCTTGATCTGACGGTGGTGCAGCCGGTGGCGTTTTTTACGTGGAACGCGCAGACATTCACGGAGCGGTTCCGGCGGCGGGGGCTGATCTTTTTGATGGCGGCGCTGCGTCCGTTTCTTTATTCGACGAACCGGAAGTTTGCGACTCGGGCGGTGCATACGACGTTGCGGGGCGTGACGCGCGACCGGCTGGATCTGCTGGGCGAAGAATATTTCAAATACAAATTGAAGCCTGAGCTGAAAACGCATGGGGCGGAGCGAGTGCGGGAACTGGTCCGCTCAGGGGCGGATGTGGTGCTGGTGAGCCAGGCGCTGGAACATGTGATGAAGCCGCTGGCGCAGCATCTTGGGGTGAAGCGGATTGTGGCGAACCGGCTGGAGTTTCGCGATGGCGTAGCTACAGGACGGTTGCTGGAGCCGGTGATCCGGCCGCGGGGAGCGCTGGCGCGGATACGGGAGCAGAGTCCGGATGGGCGGCGCGCGCCGAAGACGCTGGCGCGGCAACTGGACATCACGGTGGAGGAATTGCGGGCAGCGGTGATTGGGTCTGGGCGGGAATCGGCGGCGGTGGAACGTCCGATTGTGCATTTTGAGGGGCAGAGGCAAGCGGCGGAATTTTCGGTGCGGCGGGCTTTGGCGGGCAGGCACCTGATGCTGATTGGGGTGACGGGATTTATTGGCAAGGTCTGGCTGGCGAACACGCTTTTGGAGTTGCCGGAGATCGGACGGATTTACCTGCTGATCCGGCGGCAGAAATCGATTTCGGGGCAGCAGCGTTTTGAAAAGATTGTGGAAGAGTCGCCGGTGTTTGATCCGCTGTTTGAGAAATATGGAGCGGGTCTTGGGGAGTATCTGCGAGAAAAGGTAGAAGTGGTGGAGGGAGACGTTACGCGGGCGGGATTGGGTCTGGATGCGGAGGTGGGGGAACGGCTGCGCAGGAATCTTGACCTGGTTGTGAATAGTTCGGGATTGACGGATTTTAATCCGGATTTGCGGGATGCGCTGGCGACCAATACAGATGCAGCGATGGACATCCTGGAGTTTTTGCGGGGGACGGAGCACGCCGGGCTGCTGCATCTTTCCACCTGCTATGTGGCGGGGGAGCGGGATGGGCGAGTGACGGAGAAGCTGATTCCGAACTACACGCCGCGGCGGGTGGCGGGGTTCGATGCGGAACAGGAATTGCGATCTTTGCATGAACTGATCGCTAAGGCGGAGGCAGACGCCGAGGGCGCGGAAGTGACGGCGGATTTGAAGTCGCAGTCGCTGGCGAAAGAGCATGCCGCGAAAGGGCTGCAGGGCGCGGCTTTGGAGAACCAGATCCGGAAGAACCGGATCCGGTGGTTGAAGACGTACTTGACGGAAGCGGGGTCGCGGCGGGCGAAGGAGTTAGGATGGCCGAATACTTATACGCTGACCAAGAGCCTGGCGGAATCGCTGATGGTGAAGCATGGAGCGGGGCTGCCGATTGCTGTGGTGCGTCCGGCGATTGTGGAGACGTCGGTGGCGAAGCCGTTTCTGGGGTGGAATGAGGGGATCAATACGTCGGCGTCGCTGTCTTATTTGTTGGGGACTTATTTCCGGCAATTGCCTTCGAATGAGAGGAAGCGGCTGGATATTATCCCGGTCGATGCGGTATGTGCGGGGATGACTTTGATAGCGGCGGCGATTGTGGAGCGGCGGCATGACTCGCTTTATCAGCTGGCGACATCGGTGACGAATCCTTGCGACATGGGGCGGTCGATTGAGTTGACTTCGCTGGCGCATCGAAAGCATTACCGAGCGCAGGAAGGGCTGGAGTCGTGGCTGCGGCTGCGCTTTGATGCGATTCCAGTATCGAAGGAGCGGTACCAGCGGATGTCGGCGCCGGCGCAGAAGGCGATTGTGAAATCGATTCAGCGGATCATGTCTCCGCTGCCGCTGAAGAAGACGCCGCTGGTGAAGGCGGAGAGAAATCTGGAGCGGGTGGAGAAATTGATAGAGTTGTTTGAACCCTTTATTTTGTTCAACGAGCATGACTTCGCCGCGGATAACGTGGAGAAGCTGTCGCATGCGCTGGTGGAAGATGAGCGGGAGGAGTTTGGGTATAAGGCGCGATTGCTGGACTGGTGGGATTACTGGATCAATGTTCATATTCCGGCGCTGCGGCGGTGGACTTATCCGTTGATCGAGGGACGGCGGCTGGAGGCGCGTCCGGCGCGGAGTTTGCAGGATGGGCAGACGGTGAAGACTGGGACTTGAGGGGTCGCGGGGGCTAAAGCCCGTCCTCAAGCCAGGCGCTTAATCGCAGCGCTGAAGCGCTGCTCCACCTGAGGACATATGCAATCCAAAAGCATGTGCCCATGTGTTAGGTGTGGCGTAGACACTTTTGCCTGCGGGATTTTTGCGCTGTCGGCAAGCGGGCAGGAGTGCCCGCTCCACACGTGCGCAGGATGACAGGAAACGGAAAGTGGTGAATGGCTATATTTCTTACGGGATCGACGGGTTACATTGGGGCGCATGTGGCGGCCAATTTGTTGCGGGATCATGGCGCTTCGCTGAATGTGCTGGTGCGGGCGCGGGACAGTGGCGAGGCGCAGGAGCGGCTGTGGCAGGGGCTGCAATTGCATCTGGAGTTTCCGCAATTTTATGAGTATCTGCAGACGCGGGTGCGAGTGTTTCGCGGGGACTTGACGGAACCTGGGTTCGGGCTGGGGCGGGATGAGTATGACCGGCTGGTGCATACCACGGATTCTGTGATTCACTGCGCGGCGTCGCTGAACCGGAAGTCGGAGAAGAGCTGCCTGAATGTAAATCTGCGGGGCACGCTGGAAGTTTTGACGCTGGCGCGCAATGCAGAGCACTATCACGGGCTGAAGCGCTTCAGCCAGGTGAGCACGGTGGCGGTGGCGGGGAAGCGGCACAACGAAGTGGTGACGGAGGACCGGTCGATTGACTGGGAGCGGTCGGATTACGATCCGTATGCGCGGACGAAGAAATTCTGCGAACACATGATGCGAGTGCTGCTGCCGGAGACGCCGAAGACGGTTTTTCGTCCGAGCATAGTGCTGGGGGACAGCCGCTATGCGGAGACGACGCAATTCGACATGGTGAAGGCATTCGTGTTTCTGGCCGGACTGCGAGTGCTGCCGTTTCGGGCGACGGACAAGATCGACATTGTGAATGTGGATTTCGTGGCGGAGGCGATTGCGACGCTGCATCAGAAGGAGCGTCCGGAGCACGATACTTATCATCTTTCGTCGGGAGTGGGGTCGCAGACGTTTCGTGAAATAACCGCGGCGCTGGCTGCGGCGCAGCAGAAACGCGCGCCGGTGTTTGTGCCGGTGGCGGAGCGTCCGTTTGCGGGGTCGGTGAATTTTCTGGCGAACCGCGGGGGCGCTATTGGAAAAGGCGCGTCGTTGATGAAAGTGTTTATGCCTTATCTGGTTTGGAATACGGTGTTTGATAACACGCGAGTGACGCGAGAACTGGGGAAAAAGCCGGCGGAGTTTTCGAAGTATTGCTATCCACTGCTGAAGTTCAGCCGGGAAAATGATTTCGCGTATAAATACCGGCCTTGGCCGGCGGCTGCGGGAGGTACCGCAGCATGATGGATCTGGTTCTGGAAGCCTGGGTTAGCACTTCGATCGAGCGGGCCAAGGCGGGATGGATGCTGGGCGAAGGTGCGCGCTGGAAGCCGGGCGAGAAGCTGAAATTGTTGTTTGCGGGCTACAACGGCACGCGGAATATGGGATCGGATGTGCGGGTGGAAGAGATGCTGCGGCAGATCCGGCATATTCTGGGCGCGGAGCGGGTGGAGTTCAGCGTGATGAGCCAGAATTTCGACTTCTCGCGGGGATACTTTGAAGGCACCAAACAGGTGCATCTGCCGGATATTTTTCCACCGTTTCTGGCGAATGAGGTGCCGAAGCATGACGGAGTGGTGGCGTGTGAAGGGTCGATGTTCAAGAGCAAGTTCGCGAATGCTCTGACCACGATGATGATTGGGTCGCTGGGGATCGCGGCGGTGCAGAACAAGCTATCGGTGGGATACGGGGCGGAAGCGGGGCAGATGGATCCGATGCTGGCTAAGATGTGCGGGCGGTATTGCAAGAATTCGTTCGTGATTACGCGGAATGAAGAGTCGCGCACTGTGCTGCGCGAGCTGGGCGTGCCTACGGAGTTGGGAACCGACACAGCCTGGACGTTTGAGCCGCGTCCGGCGGAGTATGGGCAGAGTGTGTTGCGGAAAGTTGGATGGGATGGGCGGACTCCGGTGCTGGTGGTGTGTCCGATTAATCCGTTTGAGTGGCCGGTAAAGGCTTCGGTGGCGAAGCTGGCTTTACACAGTGTGGCCGGGGCTTACAAAGACAGTCACTATCGCGGGCCATATTTTCATACTACGGGGCCGGCGGCGGAGAAGGCTTATCAACACTATTGGACGGCGATTGCGAATGCGGTGGATGCGTTTCGCAAGAAGAAGAATGTGTTTGTGATACTGGCCGCGACCGAGCGGCTGGATGCGCGGCCGGCTAACCGGATTTCCGAAAAGCTTGGTGGTGTGCCGGTGCTGACCTCGGACGACTACAACATGTATGAGCTGGTGAGCGTCTTGCGGGCTTGTCACATGATGGCTTCGTCGAGGTATCACGGGATTGTGACCTCGATGCCGGGGTTGGTGCCATCGGCGGGGATCACGATGGATGAGCGGATCCGGAATTTGATGCGGGAACGCGGGCATCAGGATTTGCTGATGACGGTGGACGATCCGGAGCTGGAAGGGAAGCTGCTGGCGGCCCTGGAGAAGCTGAGTTGCGAGGGTGAGGCGATTTCTACCGGAATTGCGAAGACCGTGGTGAAGAATTTGAAGGTGATGGCGCGGATGGGTGTTTATTTTGAAGAGGAAGTGCAGAGAAAGTATCCGGAGTTTGAGACTCGGCGGGGAGAGTGGAGTTGGGAAGATTACTTGCCGCCGATGGGGCGGGGGCTGCGGGAGTTGGTGGCGGCTTACAACTAGGTGTTCGGATTCCAAGTTATTAGGAGCTTAGCCGGGCGGGAGTGGCGTGCACTGCCTTCGAGGGCTGCGGGGTATCCGTCGCTAGGGATCCTTCGACTCCGCAAAGCGCCCACTTTGTGGGCGCTTTGCTACGCTCAGGATGACAGAGTTATACGCTCAGGATGGCAGAGTTAGAAGATGAGTTTTCCCGAAGACATTTTCGAGGCGCTGCGGGTGGCTGCGGATACGCGAATTCTTGCCGAGATTCGCGAGGGGCACGTTACCGGTGTGACTGGCAGTGAACTGCTGGAATTGGTGCGCGGGGCTCGGACTTTCGTTGCTTCCAAAAGGTTGAAGAAGGGTGAGCGGTGCGGGTTGCTGGCCGCGAACAGCATTCGCTGGGTGGCGATGGATCTGGCGCTGATGGCTGAGGGATTGATTGTGGTGCCGCTGTATTCGCGGCAAGCTCCTGGGGAATTAGTGGCGATGATGAAGGACTGCACTCCGGCGATGGTATTTTGCGGAGACGCTGGGTTGCGGGATGGGATTGCTCAAGCATGGACTGAGGCGCCGGTGCAGTTTTTATTTGACGAGGTTTTTGCCGGCGTGGACGGGGTGGAGTTGGAGCAGCCCCGGGTGGGAACGAATGATCCGGTGACGATCATTTATACGTCCGGGACTTCGGGTGAGGCCAAGGGCGTGGTGCTTACTGCGGCGAATGTCGGTTTCATGCTGGAGCGGACGGCGGAGCGATTGGAGCAGTTGATGGCTGGTTCGTCGTCAGGGTCGGGCGGGCAGGATCGCATCTTTCATTATTTGCCGTTCACGTTTGCGGCTTCGTGGATTGCGTTGCTGACATTTCTGAAGCGGCGGAGCCTGGTCACGATCAACATGGACCTGACGAAGATTGCGAATGATATGAGGGTTGTGGCTCCGGACTATTTTTTGAATGTGCCGCAGTTGCTGGAGCGCATGCGGCGGGCGGTGGATGAACAACTGTGGCAGACGGGGGGAGTGGCGCAGGCGGTCTATGCGCGGGCTAAAGGCGCTTGGGCGCGGCGTCAGGATGGGCAGTCGAGGGCGGGAGACGCGGTGTGGCTGGGGCTGGCGAATGCGCTGGTGTTTCCGGCGATCCGGAAGAAGATGATTGGCAAGAATTTGAAGGCGCTGATTTGCGGGTCGGCACCACTGAGCGCGGAGACGCAGCTTTATTTCATGATGCTGGGAATTCGCGTGTTGCAGGTTTATGGGCTGACGGAGACCACGGCAATTTGCACGATGGATGATCCGAATCGGGTTGAAGTGGGGCGTGTGGGGCCGGCGATTCCGGGCATGGAGATGAAACTGGGGGAACATGACGAGATCGTGGTGCGCGGGCCGAATGTTTTTTTTGAATACTGGAACCGGCCAGAGCAGACGGCGGAGGCTTTGCGCGACGGATGGTTTCATACCGGCGATCAAGGCGAGGTGAACGCAGCGGGGAACTGGCGGATTGCGGGGCGGATCAAGAATCTGATTGTGCTGGGGTCGGGGCACAAGATTTCTCCGGAACCGATTGAGAGTGCGATTCTGAAAACTTTGCCGGAGGCGCAGCAGGTGGTGGTGGTGGGAAATGGGCGCGGATATTTGTCCGCGATCGTGACTGGGAGCGTCACGCCTGAGCATGTGCAGGCCGCGCTGGATGCGGTGAATTCTGAGTTGCCGCATTACAAGCAGGTGCGGGCGTTTGTTGTGCGGGCGGAAGTGTTCTCGATTGAGAATGGATCGCTGACGGCGAATGGGAAGCTGAAGCGTGACGTGATTGCGGCACGGATGAAAGATGAGATTGAGGAGATGTACCGGGTGAGGCAGGCGGTTTAGCGCGGGCGGTTGCTGTGGAAGCCATGAGGGATAGCAAAGTACAGGAAGGTACTTCGGGGGCGAAGCTGGCGAGCCGGGGTGGTGGGAGCGCCTTGTCGTGGGCTTTTTCTGACGGCGTGATCGAGTTGGCGCTGCATCGCGAGCCTTGTAATGAATTGGGATCGGAGTCGCTTGCCGAGTTGGAGAAGTTTGCCGCCGCTTTGGAGAGCATGCAGGCGGACGCGCATGCGCTGATTATTCATAGCGAGTTAAAGGCGGGGTTTTGCGCGGGGGCGGATTTGCGCGAGCTGTATCACCGGTCCCAGGGGATGGAGAAGGCTGCGGCGGCGAAGGGTGTGAGGGATTTTCTGGAGCGGATTCATCGGGTGTTGAATCTGATTGATGCTGCGCCTTTGACTACGATTGCGGCCGTGCACGGCGTGACTTTCGGCGGGGGATTTGAGCTGGCGCTGGCGTGTGATTTGATCATCGCCGACAAGATGGCTCGGTTCTGCTTTCCGGAGTTGAGGCTGGGGTTGATTCCCGGGTTCGGGGGGATTCCGCGGCTGAAGCGGGATTTGGGGAATGCTGTGGTGCGGGACCTGCTGCTTACGGGGCGCAGCTTCAATGCCAGCAAAGCTCAGCAGATCGGGCTGGTGAGCCAGGTGGTGGGCGAAGGCGAGGCGCTGCGGGCCGCGCGAGCTACAGCGGTGCAGCTGGGAAAGTTTGATCGTGGGACGGCTGCGGCGGCCAAGAAGTTTATCAAACCGATTCCGCATGAGGAGTTGCGGCGGGAGATCGATATATTCTGTGAGCTGTTTGCCCGGGCGGCGGTGCAGGCTGGGTTGCGGAAGTTTGTGGAGAGTACGGATGCGCTGCCTTACTTGCCGTAGGTGGTACTGAGTTGCTGGTACCTAGTACCTTGTGCCTAGTGAAAGCGGGTTCCTCACCGGGCTTTCAGCCCGATTCGGAATGACAAGGGTTAAGTGATGAATACTTCTGAACAGACGCTTGATGAGATTCTGAGGTTGGCGGCGGCGCACTTTAAGGTGCCGCGGGAGAAGGTTTCTCCTGATGATGATTTTTTCAAGACCCTGGGGATTAATAGCTTGCAGGCGCTGGATCTGCTGACCAAGCTGGAGAATCATTTTCGAGTGGAGCTTCCGGATTATGAGCTGCAGGGAGTTTCGGACTTTCGCACGCTGGCGGGGAAGATTCAGGCGCGGCTCTAGAACACCAATTGTTGATCGCCGATTTTTGATTGATGATTGAACCCACACTACGAGTATCGGGTTGTTAATCAAGAATCATCAATCTACAATCAGCAATTCCTCTATGCTCGATCTCCAAAAATATAGTTGTCTGGGCGCGGCGTTGCGCGATGCGATGGAGCGCTTTGGGAGCGAGACCTGCCTGATCGAGGCGGATCGTGATCGGGAAAAGGTGCGGCTTACCTACTCCGATTTCAAGGAAATCAGCATGCCTTTGGCGCGGGCGCTGGAGGATGCGGAGTTTGATGCCGGGGATCGGGCGGCGATCCTGATGACGAATCAGTCGAAGTGGCTGATATCGGCGTATGCGATTTTCTACGGCGGCGGAGTGCTGGTCCCGCTCGATTACAAGTTGACGGCGGCGGAGCAGTTGCAGCTGCTGGAGCACTCGAAAGCGAAAGCGCTGGTGGTGGAATATTACCTTTGGCTGGCGATCATGCAGTCGCCGGAATTTCACAATATCAAGACAAAGCTGGTGCTGGTGACGGAGGCTCCGCTGGGAGCGGATTTGGCGGGAGGATTTCGCTGGGAGGATTTCAAGCGCAAGGGCGCGCCGGATTTTGTGATGCGGCAGCGGGAAGACGTGGCCTGCATCGTGTATTCGTCGGGGACGGGCGGGCGTCCCAAGGGATGCGTGCTTACGCATGAAAATTATCTGGAACAGTGCCGGGCGTTGACGGCATGGTATCCGTTCTGGCCGGGCGTGCGGTATTTGAGCATTCTGCCGACCAACCACGCGATTGATTTCATGGTGGGATTTATCGGGCCGTTTGTGTGCGGGGCTTGTGTGGTGCATTTGCGGACGCTGCGTCCGGAATTTGTGCGGGATGCGTTTGTACGCTACCGGATTACTTATGTGGCGCTGGTGCCGATGATCGTGAAAAACCTGGAGCGCGGGGTGCGCGCGAAAATCGAGGAGTTGCCGGGGTGGAAGCGGGCGATTCTGAAGCGAATGATCGCGCTCAACAAGATGCTGACGCGGAGAAAAGCGCGGGTGAAGCTTAGCCGGACGCTGTTGCCGGGGGTGCATCGGGCGTTTGGCGGGGAAGTGCTGGCGATGTTCACGGGCGGGGCGTTCATGGAGCCCTCGACCATGCAGTTTTTTTATGAGCTGGGAATTCCGGTGGTGAACGGATATGGGTTGACGGAAGCGGGGACTGCGCTGACCCTGAACGATCTGAAACCGTTTCGCGCGGACACCGTGGGCAAACCTCTGCCGGGGGTGGAGCTGCGGGTGCTGAGTCCGAATGAGGAGGGGATTGGCGAAATTGCGGCGCGGAGCAAGACGGTGATGTCGCATTATCTGGACGATGCGGAGCTGACGCTGGAAACGATTGTGGATGGGTGGCTGCTGACGGGAGATTTGGGGCGGTTTGACAAGAGCGGGCATCTGCAGCTTTTTGGGCGGAAGAAGAACATGATCGTGACCGAAGGCGGGAAGAATATTTATCCCGAGGATATTGAGACGGTCTTCGAGGGGCTGCCGGTGAAGGAATACTGCGTGTTCGCGGCGAACTTTTTATGGCCGCAGAAGCTGGGGCGGGAGATGCTGGTGATGGTGGTGAGGCTGGAGCAGAATCAGCGTTTTGACAGCGGGCTGCTGGGAGAGATCGTGAGCCGGAACCGGCAGTTGCCGGATTTCAAGCGGGTGGGCGGTTACTTGATCTATGAGAAAGATTTTCCGCGGACGGCGTCGATGAAGATCAAGCGGCAGGCGCTGGCGGAAGAGATGGGAAAGACGGTGCATCGGGCGGCGGTGGTGGGGCTGTGAATGGGAAAGAATCGTATCTGGCGATTGTGAATCCCGCGGCTGGGGGCGGGCGGAGCCGGAAGATGCTGGGTCCGGCGCTGGAGCGGTTGCGGGCGGGCGGGGTTGCGGTCGATGTGCTGGAGACGGAGGGGGCGGGCGATGCCACGCGGATTGCTCGGGCGGCTTATCGGACCGGGCGGCGGCGGTTTATTGCAGTGGGTGGAGATGGGACTTCTTATGAAGTTGTGAACGGAGTTTTTCCGGAGGCTGGCGGGGATTCCGCCGGCAAGGCTGGCGGGGGCGCCCGCCCTACACTGGGGTTTTTGCCGCTGGGGACGGGGAATTCCTTTTTGCGCGACTTTAGCGACCGCGGGGTGGAGCATGCGATCGAGTCGCTGATTGCGGGGCGGGCGCGGACCTGCGACGTGCTGCGGTTGCGGCACCGCGGCGGAGTCATCCATTACATCAATCTGCTGAGCGTGGGCTTTCCCGCCGATGTGGCGACTCTGCGGGCGCGACGCTTCAGCCGTCAGGGAGAATTGGGATACATCATTTCGATTTTTCTAGGGCTGGCGCGGTTGCACAGGCGGCCGTTTCCGGTGCGCGTGGACGGGGAAACGGAGTTTGACCGGCGGCGCTGCTTGTTTCTCACCTTCAATAACAGCAAATTTACTGGAGGGACAATGATGATCGCGCCGAAAGCTGCGGTGGATAGTGGTCTCATTGAGTATGTCCGTTGGGGTGCGATTGGGAGGCTGGGGCTGATGCGGAATTTGCCGGGACTTTATGACGGCACACACATTGAGCATCCGCTAGCGGAGCGGAAAGCGGTGCAGCGGGTGGAATTCGATTTGAGCGGTCCGGTCGATGTGATGGTGGATGGGGAAGTGTTGACGCTGCATTGCGAGGAGTTGGATGTGCTGCCCGGAGCGCTGGACGTGGTGGCTTGAGCCCGTGATATAAGAATTGAAATCGTGGCGGAAGGGAATCATGTCTGAAGAGCGGCGAAAGCGGCACCAGGAGCGGGTGGGAACGCCGGAGGCAAATCCACAGTCGCGGAAGAGGTTGATGTGGGGCGGGATTGTGGTGTTGTTTGTTCTGGCTTACGCCGGGGGCTGGTACCACAGCAATCATCGCTACGATGGATTTGCAAAGTGTCTGGCATCGAAGCAGGCGAAGATGTATGGGCTGTATTGGTGTCCGCACTGCCTGGAGCAAAAGGAAATGTTCGGGAAGTCGTTTCAGTACGTGCCTTATGTGGAATGTGCGGTCAAGGGTTCGCATGAGATGGCTGAGGCATGTACGGCGGCTAAAGTGAAGCTGTTTCCGAGCTGGCAGTTTGGAGCGAATCCGCCGATTGAGGGAGTCTTTCCTCTGCAGGTGTTGGGCAGCCAGACTGGGTGCAGTTTGCCGTGATGAAGGCAAATGAGGCGGCGAAGAATCGAACCCTCTATTCAGCGATCGCAGTTTTGGCGGTGGCGGGAGTGGCGCTGTCGGCGCTTTCGTTGCAGCGGCATTACGCAAAGTCGGCAACCGCGTTCTGCGAGGTTGGCGAGACATTCAGTTGCGACATCGTGAACCGGAGTGAGTATTCCACCGTGATGGGGATCCCGGTGGCGGGGATTGGGATTGTTGGCTACGGGGTGCTGCTGGCGCTGGCGACGGTTTACAGGTCGCGGGCAGAGACGCCGACGCGGTTATTGGGTGCGGCGGTGGCGGGGTTGGCGTTTGCTTCGTACCTGACTTATGTCGAGGGGTATGTTTTGCAGACGTGGTGCATTTTGTGTTTGAGTTCACTGGGCCTGATAGCGGGGATTGCGGTGCTGACGGGAGTGGTGAGGGTGCGCGGGCAGTAAGAGTGTCCTAAGCGCGGGGAAACAATCGTCGTGTGACCCGTGTCGTCCCTACGGGACTTGGTTTTTATCTCGCCGGGGGTTCCCCGCACTTACATGCGGGGCTGGTGAATGCCGTCGCTTCGCGACTCCGACAAAATAATCTTCATAGTCTTCAATGGCGAGAATCCAAAAAATACAGAATGGGTCTGGGGCGGACTCTGTGGCGATTCGCGCCGGCGGGGCGGCTGGGGATTTGCGGCTGCATGAATTTCGAAGCCGCGTTTTTCGTAACACGCGTTTTCTGCGCGTGTGGCTGCCTTCGGGGTATGACGATGCGGAGAATGCGGGGCGACACTATCCTGTGTTTTATTTGAATGATGGGCAGAATCTGTTTGAGGCGGCGACTTCGTTTGCCGGGGTTGAGTGGCAGGTGGATGAGACGGCGGAGCGGCTGATCGGCGAAGGCGCGGTGCCGCCGATGATTATTGTGGGCATGGATAACGCGGGCAAGGACCGGATTCGCGAATACATGCCGCATCGATCGATGAATCCGGTGATGCTGCGGGTGCAGGGGCGGCATTATCCGGATTTTCTGATTAAGGAAGTGATGCCGTTTGTGGGACGGAATTACAGAGTGGCGACGGGAGCGGAGAATACCGGGCTGGGGGGATCGTCTTTGGGGGCGCTGATTGCGCTGTACACGGTGATGGTGCGGCCGGGAGTGATTGGGCGGTTGTTGGTGGAGAGTCCATCGCTGTGGGCGTCGCATCGACAGGCAATCAAGGAGAGCCGGTCGGTGAGGATTTGGCCGGAGCGAATATTTCTGGGAGTGGGAACTGCGGAGGCGGGGAGCGCGGAGCGGAGCCGGACCGTCGTGGATGACGTGCGGGAGCTGGCGGCGATCCTGCGGCGAGCGGTGTTGAGTGAGAGGCGGCTGCGATTGTTGATCAAGGATGGGGCCGGGCATAATGAGGCGGCTTGGGCGGAGCGATTTCCGGAGGCGTTGCGGTTTCTGTTTGGGGAGTAGGCAGTTGCGGAAGGGCTCCAGCGACCACGGGGGCTGAACGCCCGCTTTCATTTGGGAGTCTTACGCGGCGCTGAAGCGCCGCTCTTGCACGTTACTGCCGTCGTCCGTCGTTACTATTACATCTCTGTTCTACGTTACCGCCCTATTGCGGATTCTTGTCAGGCTGTCTCGACTTGTGGGTTTGATCCTTCACCGCGTTGAAATATCAGATACAGGATAGCCAGCATTACGGGAACGGTTAGCTGGAGGTGCGTCCAGCGGGCTAGCGGGCCTAGCAGTGGGAGGGCGAAGGAAAAATAGAGGAGGAGTTTGAGACTCGACGTAATTGATGTGTTGGGTTGAATGACTATCCAGTCTGTGAGGAAGAGGAACGCGGGTGCGAGGATGACCAGATCGTAAACGGTGAGATGCGGAGCGACTAGGACCGTGGCCAGTAGCACGGCGGAATAGCGCAGAGGCAAAGATAGGTTACTTTGCCAGCAGCGGGCGGCGAGGGCTAGAGTTAGCAGCGCAGTGAGGATATAGAGAGCGAGGGCGAGGTTTGGCCAGGGGAGGAGCATGGTCCAGAAAGTGCGGAGGGAGTGGGTTTGGTAGAGCTTTGGTTCGAGCAGCGGCAGCAGGCTGGGGAAGTGGAGAAGCATTTGGATCCAGGTGCGGAGCGAATCGGGGCCGTAGTAAATCCATGCGGCGGCTAGTTGGGCTAACGCTGAGAGCAGTGCGCCGGCGATTACTTTCCAGCGGCGTGCGTCGACGAAAATGACTGCGGCCGCGAGGCCTAGTTGGGGCTTGAAGATGAGGCATCCCAGGGCCAGGCCGGCGAGGAATTCACGCTGGGCGCGCAGGGCGAAGAAGGCCAGGGTGAAGCAGGCGAGAGCCAGGGCGGAGGTTTGTCCCCAGGCGATCAAGTGCCAGAAGGCTGGAAAAGCGAGAGCGAGAATTAGAACCGTGAGTTGGTAGTTGCGCAGATTGGGACAGCTTCGCCACACGGCATAGACGCAGACGCTGTAAATTAGCGCGCTCAAGATGAGCCAGAGAATCAGGGCGCTGGGATAAGACAGGTGGGCAAAGGGTCCGAAGAAGATTGAAAGCTGCGGCGGGTAAAGAGGCAGATAGCGGATGGCTGCGGCTTCCGGGACGCGTTGCGCTACGAGTTGAGACTGGGTGTCCATGCTATACAGATCGGCGCCGCGGTGAGCGAGGGCGAGCGAGCCCAGAGTGTAGAAATGAAGGAAGTCAGTGCCTTTCAGGTTGCCGGCGCGGTCGAAGAGGGTGGGAGTGGCCACGTTCCAGGCATAGACAGACCAGAGGCAGAGCGCGAGCAGGAGGCCGTGAACGCGGAGGCGCTTGGGAGTGATCCACGAGGCGGCGTTCGCTAATGTCATGAGCCCGCCCATGATACCTAATTGAAGCTCAGGAGAGAGGCAAATCTGATGCCTGAGGGCGCAGCTTTGCGGCCTTCCAACTGATCGCGAAGAGCATTGAAAGAAGCACGGGGACGAACAGGGTCAGGGCGGAGGGCAGCAAGGGAAGGCGGCTCATCGAATCCAAGCGAGGAGGAAGTAATAGCAATACAAGGCGCACGATCCAGGGCCAGGCGACAACGACGGCGAGCACACGGCGAAGGAGACGAGGGAGAGACGGCCAGTCCTTGGCGATCATCATCGCGGGCAGTAGTAGCAGGACCTGATTGAAGGGATACATTAAAGGCAGAATTAGAGCTGCTCCGAGGAGAAATGCGGCGAGTACCCGGATGAATCCAGCCGAGGCGGTGTCTGCCTGGCGATTTCGCCAGGCAAATGCGAGCAGGCCAATTACTGTGATTCCCGATACCACTAAACCAAACGAGCCGCCGAGTACTGTGGATAGAATCGAAGGCGTTGCGACGTAGTTGCGATAGGCAAGGAGGCCGTTTAGGAAAAGATGAGGCCATCCGGGTAGGAGCAGCTCTCCCAAGGTAATCAAGCTGGCTAATGCGATGCCGAAGCCTGCCAGCAAAGGCCATCGCCGGGGCCACGCACTCATGCCCCATAGCAGGAGCCATGCCAGGGGAAGGACAACCATTTGCGGCTTGATGGTTGAAAGTGCCAGCGCGATGCCGGCGAGCGCCAAGTGGTTCCGGATCACGCACCATGCACTCAGCGCCACCAGGAATGCGACCACTAGGCCGAGCTGGCGGAGGCGCAAGCCCTGCATGATCTGTGGAGTGCTCAGCGTAAATAGAATCAGGGTGGCGATCAGGGCTTTGGGCGGGCGCCAGCGCAAGACGTCCATCCAGAGGAGAACGCTGAGTGCAGTCAGTACAGCGAGGGTCGCCGCTGCCCATACCTGTAGTTTCTGAAAATCTGCGTGGACGGTCGGAGCCAGAAGCAACACAACGTATACAGGGTAGGCGAAGCGCTGTTCGTTAATCACATTGGCGCCAGGCTCTCCGTAGTTCTGGTCGATTGCATGCCCGTAGAACGCCATCTGAATCTCGTGGCTTACTTCTGGTCCGTAGGGATTGGACCCGTGCAGCAGGAGTTCGCGGGTCCCCATCCAGGGAGAATAGAGATCGCCCATTTGATTTTTGAGGTTGCCGCGCTCGACGTTGACGTAATGCTCCCACGGCCCGAGAACTCTGGCCGTGTAGAGGCAAGTGACTACGCATGCCAAGACGCTCAGCAGAATCCAGATTGTAGTTTTCATTTACTGGACGGCCTCGTACGGGTCGAGCTCGGACGGTGAGGCGTCGCCGTTCACCTGCCACACGCGGCGATCTTTGAAATAAGTCAGCAATTCCTGGTTAGCGTCTTTCCCCATATCGCGCGCCCAGACGATTCTTGCGGCGTCTATGTTGGCCTCGTTGTAGACCCAGTCGAGGGTGGGATCGGGATGTGGTCCGTAGCGCACGATTACGAGTTGAAGGCCGGGCTGCTGCTGCAGCTGACGCAAGATGCTCGCCCTTTCCAAATTACCGCGCGGCCATGGGGGTTCGATCTGCACATGAAGAGCGGCAGCCGCCACGCGCAGCAGAATCATAGCGCAGGCCAGCAAAGGAATCGCACGAACGAGTGCTTGGCCAACCGGTGCTGGACCAATCGGGCGGCGACAGTGCCAGAGCTGGCGCAGGCATTGAACAAGGAGAATGTAGAGGGCGCCGACGGCGGGAGAGAAGTAATGGGGGAGAGTCCAGGTTTGAATGGCGAAGCCGACGGCCATGGCGGCGCAGATCATTATTGGCAGGCGCATCTTTTTCTGACGCAGCACACTGGGGAATGCGAGGAACGGCAGAGTGAGAAGCGGGCCGAGATAGAACTGCCACCCGGAAACGAATTTTGCCGCAGCGCGATGGAGATAGCCCGTGAAGGTGCGGTTGGTCTCGAACTCTGTCAGCGCCGCACGATAGAAATCACGCATTTCCGCGTGGTGATAGGTGGGCTCGGGCGGAGGAGTTTGCCAGATGAAGTAAGGGGGCATGGCGTAGGTGTCGCGATTTACTTGATAGGCCATGCGGATGGGGCTGCCGGTGACGCGAAAATAGTAGTAGCCAGTGGCCAGCGCTCCGACGACGAGGACCACGAACAGCGGCAACACAATGCGAGAGAACAAGAGATGAAGTGTGGGGCGGCGGTTGCCGGTGAGCCATAGGAACATCGCAGCGGCGACGGGAAGACTGAAGATGAAGCCTTCATAGGGGCGGCTGTTGGCCAGGATCACCAGCCCCAAACCCATGAGCAGAGCGTAGAGGCTTCGAGGATGCGCGGGGTTCCGGCGGAGACGCGGCCAGGCTCCGAGGACGAGAGCGCCACCGAGAGCTGCGACGGAAGCGCACCAATAGGTATTCATCCAATAGCTGAGGATACCGAGGCGGAGCACGGCGAGTGCGGCTCCGAGCAAGGCCCAGGGCGGAGGCAGCCAGCCCTGCAGCATCCAGCATAGAGCGGAGCACATGAGGGCAGTCACTAGCAGTTGCCCGATCCAGGGATGGCCGAGCAATTGTCCGGTTGCTAGCACAAGGCCCTCGGCGGGCGGGTACATGGACATGTACGTGGGTTTTTGAATGACGTGGAAGGTTTCGAAGTGAATCCACATTGGATGGGTGGGATTGGTGAGCCTGCCGTGAGCGAAAGTATCGGCTGCGAGGAGGTAGCTGAACTCGTCGTTGAAACGGGGCTGGGGGATGCCGAGGATGGGGATGAGTGCGGCGCGGATCACAATAACGCTGAGACCAACCAGCAGCACGGAGAGGCGCTGGCGGCGGGCCAGGCGAGCGCCGGCGCGCTGCAGGGAGAGAAACGCTGCAGGCTGAGGACGACTCGAGGTTTTGCGGGAAGAAAAGAGAATCAGTACACAGGCGGCGATCAGGAGGAAAAATTCGATCAGCGTGAGAAAAAACGGAGCGAGCCGCGCGTATAAGTTTTGCATCGTGACGTTTTGCGTCGTGAATCAGGCCGCTGATTTACTGGCCGAGCCCTACTTTACGGCAATCGTTTTCTCAGACAGTTTCTCGATCGGCTACTTTCTGGAAGAGGCCGTCGACGATCTGAATAGTCTCGTCATCTACGACGCGATTACGCGAGATGGCTTCGATCAGAGGAATGGAGACGATTTTATTGGCGCGGAGGGCGGCCATGCGTCCGAATTCGCCGCGGTGGACCATGTCGATGGCGCCCAAACCGTAGCGCGTGGCGAGGACGCGGTCGAAGGCGCTGGGAGAGCCGCCGCGCTGAATATGTCCGAGGACGACGGCGCGGGTTTCGTAGCCGGTGCGTTTTTCGATTTCGCGGGAGAGGATGTTGGCGATGCCGCCCAGTTTGGCGTGGCCAAACTCGTCCTTGCCCATGTCGGACATAACGGGAGCTCCCTGGCCGGGTGCCGAGGCGAATTTTGCGCCCTCGGCTACGACCACGATGGAAAAATAGCGGCCGCGTTCGTGACGCTGGCGGATGGAGTCGGCGACTTTGTCGATATCGAAGGGACGCTCCGGGATGAGGATGACGTCGGCGCCGCCGGCGATGCCGCTGTAGAGGGCGATCCAGCCTGCGTCGCGGCCCATTACCTCGACTACCATTACGCGGTTGTGGGCTTCGGCCGTGGTGTGAACGCGATCGAGGGCTTCGCAGACGATGTTGCAGGCGGTGTCGAATCCGAATGTGTAATCGGTGCCGCCGAGATCGTTGTCGATGGTTTTGGGGACACCGACAACTTTGGCGCCACGTTCGTAGAGTTTTTGGGCAACGGAGAGGGTGTCGTCACCGCCGATGGCGATGAGACCGTCGAGCTTATTTTTTTCGAGCGTGGCCAGGCAGCGGTCGATGCCGTCAGGACGCTTTGAAGGATTGGTGCGGGAAGTGCGCAGAATGGTGCCGCCGCGAGGCAGAATGCCACCGACCGCGTCGAGATTGAGCGGGATGCTGATGTCTTCAATGACGCCGCGCCAGCCTTCCATGAAGCCGATGAGTTGGTCCTCGTAGGTGAAGATGCCCTTGCGGACTACGGCGCGAATGACGGCGTTCAGGCCGGGACAATCCCCTCCGCCGGTCAACATACCAATCCTCATTGTTTACTCCGGTGCATGAATTCTGGCGAAACTCCCCGGATGCACACCGAGCGCGGGCTGGGTAGAGCGATAGCCCCAGGTTCGGGATCAGCAGTCGCCGGGAAGAACCAGATTATCATTAATCGCTGGCAGGTTGCGCGAGCCGCCGGAGCATAAGCGTTGCGCTGCGCCCTAAGTTTGGGCACAATGCTGCACGGGAATAAAGGAAATGAACAAGACGCTGAGAATTCTGGGGTGGGGAACGGTTGCCGTGCTTGGGGCCGTGGCTGTGGGGACGGTGGCCATGCGTCGCGGCGAACCCATCAATGCGTTGTGGCTGGTGGTGGCGGCTACGTGTTGCTATGCGCTGGGATATCGCTTCTACAGCAGATTTATCGCGGTGAAGATTCTCGCGCTGGATGGGTTGCGGGCGACTCCGGCGGAGCGATTGGAGAATGGGCGCGACTTTCTGGTCACCAATAAGTGGGTGGTGTTTGGACATCATTTTGCGGCGATTGCGGGGCCCGGGCCGCTGGTGGGGCCAGTGCTGGCGGCGCAGTTTGGTTATCTTCCGGGGACGATGTGGGTGCTGGCGGGGGCAGTATTTGCGGGATGCGTGCAGGACTTTGTGATCCTGCTGTTCTCGGTGCGGCGCGACGGCAAGTCGCTCACGGAGATGGCCAAGGATGAAATCGGGCGTGTCGGAGGATTCGTCGCTTACGTGTCGGTGATTTCTATTCTGATTATTCTGCTGGGCGTGGCGGCGTTGATTGTGGTGAATGCGCTGAAGGCGAGTCCCTGGGGGACGTTCACAATTGCGATGACCATGCCGATTGCGTTGTTGATGGGTTTGTATTTGCGGCGAATTCGTCCGGGGAAGGTGTTGGAAGTGTCGGCGCTGGGATTTGTTCTGGTGCTGGCGGCGATCTGGGGCGGACAGTACGTCTCGCAGAATGCGGGGCTGGCGCAGATCTTTACATTTAGCGCGCCTACGCTCGCGATTCTGATCATGGTTTATGGCTTTGCCGCTTCGGCGTTGCCGGTGTGGCTGCTGCTGGCGCCGCGCGACTATCTGAGTACGTTTGTGAAGTTGGGAACGATTGCGCTGCTGGCGGTAGGGATCGTGGCGCTGCATCCCACGCTGCACATGCCGGCGCTGACGCGGTTTGTCGATGGCACCGGGCCGGTGTTTGCGGGGAAGATATTTCCTTTTGCTTTTATCACGATTGCTTGCGGAGCGATCAGCGGATTTCATGCACTGATTTCGAGCGGGACCACTCCTAAGCTGATTGCGCGCGAGACGGAGACGCGCATGGTGGGCTATGGAGCGATGATGTGCGAATCCGCAGTGGCGGTGATGGCGATTATTGCCGCTTGCGTGATGCAGCCGGGGATTTACTTTGCGATTAACAGTCCGGCGGGGGTCGTGGGGCAGACGCCTGCCGCGGCGGCGGCGACTATTTCGAGTTGGGGGTTTCCGGTGACTGCGGCCGACATGCAGGCGCTGGCGCATGCGGTGGGCGAGCAGACGCTTTATAACCGGACCGGCGGGGCTCCGGCGTTTGCGGTGGGTATGGCGCACATTTTCTCGCACAGCCTGGGGGGCGACACGCTGATGGCCTTGTGGTACCACTTTGCCATCATGTTTGAGGCGCTGTTTATCCTGACCATTCTTGATGCTGGGACGCGGGTGGCGCGGTTCATGGTGCAGGATGCGCTGGGGCATGTGTACAAGCCGCTGGGGCGGACGAGTTGGTATCCATCGATTCTTGGGACGAGCGCTCTGATCGTTGCGGCGTGGGGATATTTTCTGTGGCAGGGAGTGAAGGATCCGCTGGGAGGAATTAATTCGTTGTGGCCGCTGTTTGGTATTTCGAATCAGTTGCTGGCAACGGTGGCGTTATGCGTGGCCACGACGATCATCATCAAGATGCACCGGGCGAGATATGCGGCGGTCACGCTGGTGCCGCTGGCGTGGCTGGTGGCGGTTACTTTTACGGCGTCGTGGCACAAGATGTTTGATCCGAATCCGCGAGTGGGATTTCTGGCACAGGCGGAGGCGCTGGCGGCGGGTCCGGCGACCGGTGCCACAGCGCGGCTGATCTTTAATAACCGGTTGGACGCGGCGGTCACTGGAGTGCTGGTGGTGATGGTTACGCTGGTGCTGGTGGAATCGGTACGGCAGTGGTGGGGGATTCTAAGTGGGACGAGAGAAGCGCCGGTGAAGGAAGCTCCGTTCGTGAGGACGCGACTGGTGGAGGAACGGGGATGACGCGGATCGTTTCTGGCTGGCGCACTTTGGTGGCGATGTTGCGGGAGATTTTTGATGAGGCGGCTTATGCGCGGTTTCTGAGTCGGGCTGGGATTGCTTCGTCGAGTGCGGCTTATGCTGCGTTTCAGCGGGAGAAGGAAGAAGGCTGCGCTCGCCGGGCTCGATGCTGTTGAGCTGGGCTCTTATTTCGGTCGTGCGGTTTGGCTTACGCGCTGGGCCGGTTGAGCAAGAGGTCCTTCGCTCCGCTCAGGATGACAACGCGCGTGAAAGACGGCTCCGCTTGGGATGACAATGCTGCGTGAAATACAGCTTCGCTCAGGATGCAACCCTTTACTTTCGCGCGCAGACTACGAAATCGCCCAGCTTCCACTGTCCGTCCAGCGATCTTTCGTAGGTCATCTTGAAGACATCAGATGACTGGCGTTCGTAACGGAAACGCTCCTGGGTTATCTTCTGGTCGAGTATTGTGGCGCGCGTGAAAGTTACCGATCCATCTTTCCAGCCATCGCTGGTGAATAACCTTGCGTTGGCGAAATTGTCTTCCGCCATTGATACCAGGGCTCCGCTGGACTGATCCACTCCCCACAGGGCCACGGCTTTGAACTGGCCTGGCGGCCGGTCGCTGTGACGATAAAGAAGCCACTTGCCGTCGAGCTCGGGGGTGAAGCTCACGTCGGCCTCGATTTTCTTGCCGTTTGCGAATTCGCCGGCGCAGCTCCAGTTGCCGCTGAAAAACTTGATCATGGCGGGATCGGTCGTGGGTTGCTGGGCGGAGCAGAAGTGGGCGCTGGCGATGACGAGGACGAACAAAGTGGACTTCATTGGATCCTCCTGATTGATTGGACGCCTTACATCCAAAATGGTTTGAACAGTAACCTTCTTTGAGAACAGAGAAGTCTATCAAGTGCGATACACTTTCTGCGTGCGAGTTTTGGGGATTGATTGTGGCGGGGAGTACACCGGGTACGGAGTGGTGGAGATGCATTCCGGAGGGCGGCTGGTGTGCCTGACCTGCGGGGCGATCAAGCTTTCGCTGCGGGAACCGCTGGCGCGGCGGCTGTCGCGCATCTACGACGAACTCGGCGTACTTATTACGGTGCATCATCCGGACGAAGTGGCGATTGAGGGGATCTTTTACGCGCTGAATGTGAAGTCGGCGTTGAAGCTGGGGCAGGTGCGGGGAGTGGCGATGTTGGCGGCGGCCACGGCCGGGCTGGAGGTTGCGGAGTATTCTCCGCTGACGATCAAATCGTCGGTGGTGGGATATGGGCGGGCAGAGAAGCAGCAGGTGCAGCACATGGTGACGCGCCTGCTGGGGTTGGCGGAAGCTCCGGAACCGATGGACGCTTCGGATGCGCTGGCGATCGCCATCTGCCATTTGCATACTGCGGGCACGCTGGAGAGACAGAGGGTCGCGGCGCGGTGATGATTCTGGCCTTCCTCCGGCATTGTGGATTTCGGTTTTGCGGTCTTCTGTTTTATCCCATGATTGGCTGGCGAGCGGTTGGGGCGGGAGTGCTGGCGGTGGTGGCGATGTCTGGGCCGTCGATGGCTCAGCAGGCGGCGAGCGGCAGTGTGACTGCGCCCGCGACGGTTACGTTCACGCTGGATTTTCCTCAGTCGAATCCCGAGCACTACTCGATCGCGGTGGACGCCAGCGGACATGCGACCTATGAGTGCACCGGGACAATCGCCGAGGACTCCGAGGAGCAAGATTACCGGTCGGAATTTGAAGTTTCGGCAGGGAACCGCGAGCGGATTTTTTCATTAGCGAAGCAGGCGGGGTACTTCGCCGGACAGATTGACTCGGGCAACGGCAAGCTGGCTTTCACTGGTGCGAAGCGGCTGAGTTATCAGAACGGGCAGCGTTCGAGCGCTGCGCGATACAACTACTCGAACCAGGCAGCGGTACAGCAGTTGACGGCGCTTTTCCAAAACATGGCAGGCACGCTGGAATATGGACGCCGGCTGACTTACTTCCATCGCTATCAGAAGCTGGCACTGGATGAGGAGTTGAAGCGTATGGAGACGCAGGCCAGGAACAATGAACTTAGTGAAATACAAGGTGTGGCGCCGGTGCTGCAGGAGATTTTTGACGACACTTCGGTGATGAACGTGGTGCGGGCGAGGGCTAAGGAATTGTTGCAGATGGGGAACAGCGGCGGGGCTGGGCGCTGATCGCGGGAGCAAAAGCCTTTAACCGTGAAGGGCGCTAAGGGTCCGCGAAGGTCGCGAAGAAATGCAAAATCGAAGGTAGGACCTGGCTTGGCTGGGGGACTTGCTGTTGTGGAGTAGGATTGTCGCGAGGCGTATGCGGTAGGGGGTTCTATGTACAAACCACGACTTCACGCGATCGTAGGGGCGGCTTTGGCCTGCGCGGTTTGGGCGCTGCCCGCGGCGGCTGATTCGCAGGCGCGCATCGTTCGCTTGAGCGATGTGCAGGGCACGGTGCAGATCGACAAGAACTCGGGACTCGGGTTTGAGAACGCTTTTGTCAATCTTCCGGTCACGCAGGGGACACAACTGCGGACCCGCGAAAACGGACGAGCTGAGATTGAGTTTGAGGATGGCAGCACGCTGCGAGTTACTCCCAACACAACGGTCGAGTTCAGCACGCTGGGCCTGAGCGATGCGGGGAAGCGCGTCTCCGTTATAGACCTGGTGGAGGGGCGGGCATACGTCAACTGGCTGGGGAAGAGTGGAGACGAGTTTACGCTGAATTTTTCCCAGGAGAAGGTGGTACTCACGCAAGCTGCGCACTTCCGGGTGGCGAGTTCCTCGAGCGCGGCGGAGGTCGCCAGTTTCAAAAGCGATTTAGAAGTTACGGGGCCGTCGGGCACGGTGAAGGTGGATAAGAAGAAGATGGTCAGCTTCGACGTGAGTGATAACGATAAGTCGACGGTAGCGAAGAATTTCGAAGAGGATCCTTACGACCAGTGGGACAAGGAATCGGTTGAATATCACGAGCAGTATTCGAAGAATGACTCCACTCCGTATGGCTACGGCTACAGCGATCTTGGCTATTACGGGGGATATAGCAACCTTCCAGGCTATGGCACGTTGTGGCAGCCTTACTTTGCGGGTGCAGGGTGGAATCCGTTTATGGATGGGGCTTGGGCGTGGTATCCGGGCATGGGATACATGTGGGCTTCGGCGTATCCGTGGGGCTGGATGCCTTATTACTACGGAAACTGGATGTTTGTTCCTGGGTATGGCTGGGGATGGCAGCCCGGCGGCTGGAACAGCTGGCGAGGCGGAATTCATTATGTTGGGGCGGCGGTTGCTGGCTTTCACACTCCAGTTGCGCCGGCGGGTACCGTTACTACGGTTGCCGTGGGCAAGGGAGGGCCGGTGGTGACGAATGCCGCTCCGCTGCACTCGGTGGTGAGGAGCGGATCGGCGGGCTTGGGAATTTCGCGGGGATCGTATGAGAACCTGCGGCATTTGAATGCCGAGGTGGCGAAGAGCGGGTCTGTGGAGTTGCACGGGGCACGGCAATTTTCGGCGAGCTCTCCGCATGCGGGTGGGTATAGCGGCGGGGAACAGGCGGCGAGTGCGGGGGCGGCGGGCCGCGCGAGTGCTGGGTCGGCTGGTCATGCTTCTGGTGGACATTCTGGACACTAGGAGTCCGGCTGGTTGTTCAAGGGCAAATCAGGGCGGCTAATTCTTAACGAACGCAAACACCTTATCTCCAGAAGCTACGCATTTGAAGACGGCGAAGCCTGGTGTATTTCCCCCACTTAGCCGACTCTGGTGGGAAGAAGCTAGTTGTCGCCTGGATCGCGCCTGACGATTGCCGCCTTTTTTGCGCTCAGGGAAGACTTTGCGGTAGCCACGTGCTGACTGATGGCAAGACGGAGCTGCCGGGCAAGCCTTCTAAGCTCCGCTTCGCTTGCGCGAGAAAACGGCTCACGACAAAGAGCTTTGATCCGTAAGCAAAGCTCTTCAATGCGGGAATCGCTTGAAGAAGGCACGCCAAATTTTATCGGAGTTATTTATTCTGTTCGATACAGTGCATCCCTGAGCAGTGCAGGTTTTGTCGGGGCGATTCTTTACTACTTCGAGGCCTGTGGTTTTCGTGCAATATCTTCGTACAGTCCGCACTCTTGCCCACTCAGGGTGCCGGTATTAAGTCCCGCGCTGTGAGCGATTTGGAAGGCCACGGTATCTCCCGCATCCTATTTTGATTTGGCAAGGTGCTTGCGTTAGGTTCTTCCATGACATCGAGAAAAAAAGAAGAAGAGTGGCGAAAGCTTTGCGAGTTGGTGGCCGAGGAGCCTGATCCGCAACGCCTGTCTGAGCTTGTCGATCAACTCATTGAAAAGTTGGATGGGCGCAGGCAAGCACTCCGGAGGAGCAAGCGAGAGGACACTGGGGGAAGGCATAACTAAGCAGCCCTGCCCGCTGCCGCCACTGACTTGGTGGAGTCCACTTTCTTCGCGAGAACTTCGCCCAGCCGTTCTGCCTGCTTCGCTTCGATCTTCCGTTCCCAGCGAAGCTGTTGCAATCGCTGCTCGTAACGTTGGGGTTCGCATTTGCCGCGTAGTTTCATAGGGAGAGGAAGATGCCCGGCCGGCCTGACGCTGAGCCGTGACGGCGAATCCAACTTTCTATTCGTGATATTAGGCGCCGCGGTTGTTTTGGACAATCCGGGAAATTCCTTAGCTTTCCAAGAAAATCTTGACTGCTCGATCACAGCAAAGCTGCCTTGCGATCGATCGTGACAATTCAGCGAATCGGATGGAGAGGCGTTCGGGACGCCAAGTCCGCCGAGCGCCGCAGTAATGGGCTCTCACGGCGGCTGAGTGGCATTCCTGCGACAATCTTTTACGCGTCTTTACACAATTACTATGCTTCGTGACAGGAGGACGGAGTACGCATGGGCGTTAAGGGGCGTCCGAGCGGAGAGTTCAGTGGTTACCGCCCGCTAACCACGGAGGCCTTATGACTCGGTCAACGATTGCTGGCGCAGCGCTTTTGGTCCTCCTTTTTGCAACGTTCGCGGTTGGCTCCGACAAGACCGTACCCACCTATCAGAAGGGGACAATCAAAGGTTGGGACACTGCCATGGATGTGATTTCTGCCGGCAATGGCGCGCTTCCCCGAAAGTAGACGGTCTACGAATTGAAAGGTGTCAACTTCATCTACCTGTTTGACTACTGCGACGCTTTCCAGGCGGGGAAATTCGAACTAGAACAAGGCGTGGACTACCGAGTGGATGAGACTAACGAGGATGATCTGAGGCTCTACATTCGTCGCGACAAAGGCAAGGAATACAAGTGCAAGATGGGGGGGAAGAAGGTGTTAGAGGATGCCAAGTCTGCGGCTCTTCCAGCCAAGCCCTAAGAGTTGGGCGCCAGGTCGCCGGGGCGGAGCAGTAAAAGAATTCTCAGGTCGATGATGGCGTGCAGTGCCATGGGCAGCCACAGGCTTCCGCTGGCGAGAAACAGCACCGCCATGACCGCGCCTAGCAGGCCAGTCCCAATGATTCCGGATAATCCCTGATAGCCGTGGGCGAGTCCGAAGGAAATGCTGGCGATCGCAACCGCCATCCAAAGGCCGGCGTGCCAGGGGCCGTTGGAAAGATATCTGATCAGAAATCCGCGATACAAAACTTCCTCGCAGATGCCTGCCGTCACCGCAACCAGGGCGAACCAGGCGCGCTCTTCCCGAGTTACAGGAAGGATGAAGGCGAGGCGCTTGAATGGGCGCAACATTTTCTCGCGCGCGGTTGCGCTGCGACGGACCAGAAACACCTGCAGCAGGGAAGCACCTGCAAATGCGGCGGCGAACCCCCAAATAAACGAGGCCTCTATTTTCTGCTGAGTCACCAGACGGACGTCGGGCCATATAAAGAAAACGCTGGATCGCAGGGTGAACCAGGAGACGATGGCGGCGGTCCAGAGGAGGAGCAGGATTCTCTGGTAGGACAAGACTTTCCTGCGGGGGTTTGCGCTGGTCTTCAGGGCTCGAGTCTCGAGCGCATCCCAGATGGGAACGCCAACAAACAGGAATAGAGCCAGGGCGTGTTGGCAAGGGATCATGGCATTCAATTTACAGCATCGGTGACCTTGGAGCATCCGTGAAGCGCGGGGACGTTTTTCCTCGGGCGGAGGCTAACGAACGACCACGCCAGCGTAACCAACGACCAGGTCGAGGTCGCCGGAGACATCGCCCGAGGTTGCGTACTTTACTAACTCAGCCGAAGTCGCGCCCAGCTTCCTCGCCGCTGTTAGCATCGCGACGGCCGGACCCATGCCGCACATGCTGATGTTCTGCTGCGTGACTACGTCGTGGAGGGTGCGGGCGTCGAGGGCGAGGATGGGTTCGATCGCGTTGTGGTCCTTGACGCGGGTGATGGCGTCGGATTCGTAATGATTCATGTCGCTGGAGGCTACGATAAGGACGGGATCGCTTTGCGCAGCGATCACATCCGCGATGGCCTCGCCTAGTTGATCGAGGGCCTCGAACTCATGGGTACCTAGCGCGATAGGGACGAACTTTAGCCGGGGCTGGCGCATTTGCAGGAAGGGCAACTCGACTTCAGCGGCATGCTCGCTGCGGTGGGCGGTGGAATCTTCGTGCAGGAGCGGGCAGCGTTGCTTGAGGGCGGTGGCGCATGCGTTGTCGATGGTGACGTTTCCGAGCGGTGTCTCCCATGCGCCTTCGCTGATGATCGCGAGGGGGCGTCCCACGCCGGTGTGGTTAGGGCACAGCACGAGGCATAGTTGAGGAATCTCAAGCGTCGCAAAGACCGCGCCGGCGACGTGGCCGGAATACATGTATCCGGCGTGGGGAGCGATGCAGCCCAGGGCGCGAACTGGTTTTTGCGGGGAAGTCTGGGAGAGGTAATTGCGGACTTGCTCACGCAGAACTTCTGGATCGCGGGGATAGAATCTTCCGGCGACCGCTGGATGGCGAACCGGAGCCGCGGTCATAGATACTCCTCTGCGCGAAAAGGCTCATCAAGAAGCTTCAGGAAAACAAGTCGCCGGCCGAAATCATGCTACGAGCCGTCGTGGGAGTTTCGCAAGGCACGGAACAAGGCAGCGCTTTCTTCCAGAGTCAAGGTCTCGGCGCGGGCGGCTGGCTTTACTCGGGCCTGGGCGAGCGCGGCACGCAGACGAGGTTCCGGATAGTTGGACTTGAGATTGTTCCACAGAGTCTTGCGCTTCTGGCCGAAGGAGAGCTTGAGGAAGTCGATGAAGCCGTCTTTTATTTGGCCGTCGTTCACAGCACCATCCCCGTCGAGGCCCAGTTCTTTTTGTCTGGGAGCGATGGTCAGACGAAGCGCGGTGGAATGTACTTTGGGCGGTGGTGAAAATGCTGCGGGCGGCAGGGTGAAGAGTTTTTCGACGCGGGCGTAGAGCTGGGCGGTAGCGGAGAGCAGGCCATAGTCGCGGCTACCGGGCTCGGCGGCAATACGATCGGCTACTTCGCGCTGCACCAGGACCACGATCGTCTCAAAGTATTTGGAGTAGTCAAAGAGGCGAAGCAGGATGTCGGAAGTGATGTAGTAGGGAAGATTTCCGATGACCTTAGCGGGTTGGGGGCGGAATTCGATGCCGGGACGGCGCAGGCCGGGCTTGGGTCCGAACAGGGAACTGAAATCGACAGACAAGATGTCAGCCTCGATGACTTCGACGTTGGGGAACATGCCGAAGCGGAGGCGGAGTTGCGCGGCCAGCACGCGGTCGAGCTCAACGGCGATGAGGCGGCGGGCGCGCTTGGCCAGCAGGGAAGTGAGGACGCCGCGTCCTGGACCGATTTCGAGGACGGTATTTTGCGATGTGTCGCCGAGGGCGTCGACGATTTGCTGAGCAAAACTTTCGCTGACGAGGAAATGCTGTCCCAGCTTGGGTTTATGTTGAGGACGACGCGTGGACACGACCTTCGGCACGTTGACCCTCTTTTCGTCGGGCATATAGACTGGCTATGTCCCGCAACAGACATTCCATCATAACGTGCGTCCGCGAAAAGCGGGTTTCCCGGGAGGGTTCATGCATATTGCGTTTGTGGCATCGGAAGGCGTGCCGTTTTCAAAAACCGGCGGATTGGCGGATGTGGTGGGCGCATTGCCGCGTGCGCTGGCTGCGCTGGGGCATCAGGTTAGCGTGTACCTGCCTCGTTACCGGCAGACCAAGCTGGTTGATCCCGCGACCGTGGTGCGCAGTATCACGATTCCTTTCGATGACAAATATCGCTTTGCCTCGGTGGTGACGGGCGGAAGCCAGTCGGGAGTGCGTTTTTATTTTGTGGACTGTCCGGAATACTTCGATCGTGATGCGCTTTATGGCACGCCGGCGGGAGACTATCCCGATAACGCTGAGCGTTTCGCTTTATTCTCTCGTGCGGTGCTGGAAGCAACAAAGATTCTGGGAGTCCCGCAGATTTTCCATTGTCACGACTGGCAGTCGGCGCTGGTTCCCGTGTTGCTGCGGACGGTTTATGAGGAGGATCCGGCGTTCCGTGAGGTGGGAACGGTGTTTACCATCCATAACATCGGCTACCAGGGACTTTTCCCGCCTGAGACTTTGCCGCTGCTGATGCTGCCCTGGGATCTGTTCACCATGTCGAAGATGGAGTTCTTTGGGCAGGTAAATTTCCTGAAGGGAGCGCTCACTTTTTCAGATTTCATCACCACGGTGAGCCGGAAGTACAGCCAGGAAATCCAGACCGCGGAGTATGGGTTTGGGCTGGAGGGCGTGCTGCGCGACCGAGCGGCTACCGTGACGGGCATTTTGAATGGTGTGGACTATGACGAGTGGAGTCCGCAGGCGGACAAGTTCATCGCGGCGAAATATGCGCCTCAGGATCTTTCCGGAAAAGCGCAGTGCAAGCAGGATCTGCTGACAGCGTTTGGGGTGAAGAACGCCGATCCGAAGCTGCCGGTGATCGGCATTGTGTCGCGGTTTGCCTCGCAGAAGGGATTCGACTTGATTGCGCAGATCATGGACCGGCTGGCGCGTGAAGAGATGATTGTGGTCGCCTTGGGCGCTGGGGATAAGCAGTATGAAGAGATGTTTGTTCGGCTCAACAAGCAGTTCCCTAACAAGATTGCGGTGAAGGTGGCTTATGACAATGCCATCGCGCACAAGATTGAGGCTGGTTCCGACATGTTTTTAATGCCTTCAAAATACGAACCTTGCGGACTAAACCAGATCTATAGCTTGAAGTATGGCACGGTTCCGATTGTTCGCGCGACCGGCGGACTCGACGATACGATCGAGCCCTGGGATGCGCGCTCGGGCAAAGGCACAGGCTTCAAGTTCACGGAGTACAACGGCGAGTCTCTGCTGCTGACCATCAAGCATGCGCTGCAGGCTTATCGTGATCAGACTTCGTGGCAGGTGCTGATGCGGAATGGGATGAACAAGGATTTTTCGTGGAATGCTTCGGCGCGGGAGTATGGGAAGGTTTATGAGCGCGTGAAGCTGGCGCGGAGTGCGGCGCCGGTGCAGGAGAAGGTGCTGGTTTAGTTCGTCGTCGTGCGCGGGGCAGCGCCGGAGCTTCGCTCCGGGGACAGCCGAGGGCGGCTGTCCCCACATCGAGCAATGGAGCAGATTGCAGCATTCCCACTTCCATTCGCTTTTTCTGCGCCCTGAACCATCCGCTGGTACAATCCGCTCATGGCCGTCACATCTCAGCTGCCGGCTTTTGCCCGCACCATCTTTCATGTCGACATGGACGCGTTCTTTGTGTCCGTGGAAGAACTCTATGATCCCTCGTTGAAAGGCAAGGCTGTTGTGGTTGGAGGGCAGCGCCACGAGCGCGGGGTGGTTTCGGCGGCATCGTATGAGGCGCGGAAGTTTGGAGTGCACTCGGCGCTGCCGCTGCGAACTGCGGCGAAACTTTGTCCGCACGCCATTTTTGTCGATGGTCATCCGGAGCGCTATCGCGAGTGTTCGGAAAAAGTCTACAAAGTGCTCACTGCATTCTCTCCGCAGGTGGAGATGGCTTCGATTGACGAAGCTTATCTCGACATGACGGGAACGGCGCGCTTGCACGGTCCGCCTCTGAAGGCCGCGCACAAACTGCACCGTCGGATGAAGGAAGAGACGCAGCTGAATTGCTCGATTGGCATTGGAGCGTCGCGGCTGATTGCGAAGGTTTCTTCGGCGCAGGCCAAACCCAACGGCGTGCTGTGGATTGTGCCAGGAGAAGAACCGAAATTCCTTGCGCCGCTTGATGTGCGGGCGATTCCTGGCGTTGGCGAGGTGATGGAGAAGCGCCTGCACGAGTTGGGTATCAGGAAAGTGGGAGACCTGGCGCGGTTGGGAGAGACTGAACTCGAAGAGCGATTCGGCAAGTGGGGATTGGCGCTGGCCGGGAAAGCGCGCGGCGAAGATGCTGGCGGATGGTTCGACACCGAAGTTGGGGCCGATACCGAAGCGAAGTCGATTAGCCACGAGCATACTTTCAACAAAGACACCGCGAACGTGGACCAGCTTGGATCCACGCTGATGCGGCTCTCGGAGATGGTGGGACGGCGCCTGCGGGAAGCGAAGCTGCACGCGCGCACGATCCAACTGAAATTGCGCTATAAGGACTTCACGACTATTACCCGCGCACACACTTTGCCGGCGCCTACACAGCTTGACGGTGAAATCTTTGAGCAGGTGAGCACGCTATTTCGCAGCAACTGGAAACCGGGCAGGGAAGTCCGGCTGCTGGGAGTGCAGGCATCGTCATTCGAGGCGCAGGCGGAGCAGATCAATCTGCTGGAGAGTGGACGGCAAAAGCGTTGGAAAGATGCGCTGGCCGTCGCTGACCGGCTGCGCGACAAGTTCGGTGAATCCAGCGTGACGTTGGCTGGGGGCATGCGCGGACGGTTCCGGGAACGGACGCACGAGAATCCCGCCGGGCTGCCGGGCAAAGACAAGGCAAAAACAAAATAAGCATTCGGTCTGACTGGAAGTTGACCTCCCCGCCGATGGCGCACTAAGATTCCCGGTCACTCCCAACCGCAGTCAGGAGCTCAATATGCGAAAGCCTCTGCCGGGGATCGCCGGCCTAGTCGTCTTTTCCTTTCTTCTGGTCGCGCAGTATTTGCCAACTGCAAATGCGCAAACTAATCCACCGCTCTTGCTGCGCTTCCCGACGTTGAGCAAGACGCAGATCGTATTCAACTACGGCGGCGACCTTTGGATTGTCAGTCGCGATGGCGGCGATGCGCGCCGGCTCACTTCCGGCGTCGGAGTGGAGACTCGGCCCGCCTTTTCTCCCGATGGAACGATGATCGCCTTTACTGGCGAGTATGACGGAAACCGAGATGTGTACGTGGTTGCGGCGACCGGCGGGGTACCCCGGCGGCTGACTTTCCATCCGGCGGAAGAAGATGTGATGGGCTGGACTCCTGACGGCAAAAAGGTTTTGTTCGGTTCCTGGGGCAGCAGCTTCCGGCACCGCGAGGACCAGCTCTATACCGTGCCGATAGAGGGCGGTTTTCCGACAAAACTCCCTATACCCATTGGCGAGGAGGCCTCGTTCTCTCCTGACGGCACTCATTTGACGTATGTTCCGCATATGCAGTGGGAGCTGGCTTGGAAGCGCTACCACGGAGGCCAAACTACGCCCATCTGGATCGCTGACTTGAAGGATTCGAGCGTGGTGAAGGTTCCGCGCGAAAACTCGAATGACCACTATCCACTGTGGGTGGGCGACACGATCTATTTTCTTTCGGACCGCAACGGTCCGGTGAGTTTGTTCGCGTATGACACGAAGAGCAAGCAAGTGTCGGAAGCTCTGCATAGTGATGGCCTGGATTTCAAGACTGCTTCAGCGGGGCCGGACGCCATTGTGATTGAGCAGTTTGGCGCAATCAAACTCTTTGACCTAGGTACACGGGAGGCGAAGAATGTTTCGATTCAAGTCACGGGCGATCTGGAAGCCGTGCGCCCGCACTTTGCCAAGGTCGAGCCCAAGCGCATTCAGAATTTCGGGATTTCGCCCACGGGTGCGCGGGCCGTGTTTGAGGCCTGGGGAGAGATTTTCACGGTACCGACCGACAAAGGCGATATCCGCAACCTGACGCGTACGCCCGCGGTTGCGGATCGCGATCCCGCCTGGTCGCCGGATGGAAAATCGATCGCATATTTCTCCGACGAGTCGGGGGAATATGAATTGTGCATTCGAAGCCAGAACGGGCTGGGTGAAGTGCGGCACATCAATCTGGGCAATCCTCCGTCTTTTTTTTACGGCCCTACGTGGTCGCCGGACGGTAAAAAGATTGCCTATTCCGATAAGCGGTTGAATCTGTGGTATCTCGATCTCGACAAGCCGCAGCCGAGACTGGTCGATGCCGATTACTTCGGCGGCTTCGCTGCTACGCAGCTTAACCAGACCTGGAGTCCGGACAATAAGTGGATCGCTTATACCAGGCAACTGGCCAGCGGACTACACGCTGTATTTGTATATTCGCTCGATCAAGGCAAGGCGTTTCAGATCACGGATGGCATGAGCGACGCGTTGTATCCCAGCTTCGACAAGAATGGGAAGTATCTCTACTTCACTGCGTCAACCGACGTCGCGCTTTCGACGGCCGGGCTCGACATGTCGAGCGATGAACACCGGGTCTCGCGCAGCGCCTATGTCGCCGTGCTGAGCAAGGATTTGCCATCGCCGCTTGCGCCGGAAAGCGATGAGGAGAAAATCGGCGCTGGCGACAAGGGCAAGCCTCCCGATAAGGAGAAGGACAAAGGTAAGGCGAGTGACAAGAGCGCCGCTGACAAAGATGCGAACAAGGATGGGAAAGACGATAAGGACAAAGACAAAGACAAAGAGAAAAAAGAAGAGCCAGTCGTCGTCAAGATTGACCTCGACGGAATCAGCCAGCGCATTCTTGCCTTGCCGATTCCGGCCAAGAATTACGTCAATATGCTTTCGGGGAAATCCGGTGTCCTGTTCTTGTCCGAGGGGCCGATGGTGGTTACCGAGGAAGACCAGCAGAATCTCATTCAGACAATCCAGAAGTTTGATTTGAGCAAACGGAAGGTCGACAAGTGGATCGAGGAAGTCAACGACTATGCGGTTTCGTTCGACGGTGAAAAGATCCTTTACCGCAAGGGTGAGGAGTGGGCGACGGCATCGGCCGATGAAGCGCCGAGTGCAGGAGGGCCGCCTAAACCTGGTCTCGGTCCGCTCAAGTTGGAGGGCTGGGAAGTTTATGTGGAGCCCCGGGCGATGTGGAAGCAGATGTACAACGAGACCTGGCGGATCGAGCGTGACTTTTTCTACGATCCACACTACCACGGCCTCGATCTCGACAAAGTGAAGAGGAAATATGAGCCGTATCTGGACGGGATTGCCTCCCGGGAGGAACTCACTTATCTATTTCAGGAGTGCCTCGGTGAAATCACTGTAGGGCACATGTTTGTCGGCGGAGGAGAAGCTCCGGAGCCGAAGAAGTTGAAAGGCGGACTGCTGGGCGCTGACTACAGCCTGGAGAATGGCCGCTATCGGATCGCTAAGGTGTATGACGGGGAGAACTGGAATCCGGGGCTGCAGGCGCCGCTGACGCAGCCGGGGGTTAACGCGAAATCCGGTGACTACATTCTGGCGGTGAATGGGCGCGACCTGCACTCGCAGGACAACATTTATCGCTTCTTCGAGGAAACTGCCGGGAAGCAGGTGTTATTGAAGATCGGCGCAAACGCTGACGGCAAAGATTCGCGCGAGATCACGGTCGTGCCGGTGGAGAGCGAGCAGAATCTGCGGGAGCTGGCGTGGATTGAAGGCAATCGCCGCCGGGTGGATGAAGCGACCGGAGGGCGTGTTGCCTATGTTTATGTGCCCAACACTGGAGGCGGCGGTTACACCAGCTTCAATCGTTACTTCTTCTCGCAGGTAGGAAAAGAAGCGGGGATCATCGACGAACGCTTTAACGAAGGCGGCCAACTCGCCGACTACATCGTCGACTATTTGCGGCGTCCCATCATGAGCAAAGTGGTTACGCGGGAAGGGCATGACTGGTCGAGTCCGTCGGAGGCGATATTCGGGCCAAAAGTGATGATCATCAACGAAATGTCAGGTTCGGGCGGAGATGCGCTGCCGTGGTACTTCCGGAAAGCCGGGCTGGGGCCGCTGGTAGGGAAGAGAACCTGGGGAGGACTGGTGGGAATTGGCGGATATCCGGAACTAATCGATGGGGGCTTCGTCACCGCGCCGCGAGCCGCTATTTACGGCCTCAAAGGCGAGTGGGAAGTAGAGAATTCCGGAGTGGCTCCGGACATTGAAGTTGATCTTGATCCTGCTGCGTACCGGCAGGGACACGATGCGCAACTAGAGAAGGCAATCGAGGTTGTGATGCAGCAACTGAAGGAGCATCCGCTGCCCCAGTTCCAGCGGCCGGCGTATCCGAATTATCACGAGAAGGATGGGTTGGGGGTGAGGTAGTTTGTGCGAAGTACCCAGTACCTGGTACCTAGTCAAATCGCATTTCTCGGTACTCGGTACAGAGTACTGGCCAACAAACGAAGGCCGGGTATCCCGGAAGGTGATTCCGGATCCCGGCCTGCGTCTTATTGCAACTTAGGCTGTAGCCTCGCCTCTGACCCGCCGCCGGCCAGAGGCCAGCGCTACAGTTAGGACTTTAGTTGGAGCCTGGAGTTGAGTTGGCGGCAGCGGTAGCCGGTGCGGCGCTCGGGTTTGAGGCGCCGTAGCGTGCCAACCGCGGATAGAAGGGCGTGACTTCAAACGGCATCTTGTCGCGCGCCGAGGTGATGGCGACCGGAGCCGTCTTCACCATTTCCGCCTTGTC
>Ga0209380_10000211_pt1 | contig 39746 bp, 39 predicted proteins | sample HubBroMetageWFT6_FD_188347 | JGI IMG/M metagenome (GOLD analysis project Ga0209380, IMG submission 188347) | Warmed and freeze-thawed soil microbial communities from the Hubbard Brook experimental Forest, New Hampshire - Hubbard Brook CCASE Soil... | ecosystem: Environmental > Terrestrial >...
CGCGTTCATCCGATGCTGCACCTGATCGAACAGCCGGCAGGAAGCCGGGTAGAGCGTGTTGTCGAGATCGAAGATCCAGGTCTCGACTTTGCCGAGCGGGCAGCCTTCCCGCCGTGTCGTGTATGCCATCCTTGCTATTTCTCGCTCAACCGCCGCGGATCAGCGTGCCGGCGCCTTCGGTAAACAATTCGAGCAGGATCGCGTGAGGCACACGGCCGTCGACAATGACAGCCGCCTCGACCCCGCCCTCGACCGCGCTGAGACAAGTCTCAACCTTGGGAATCATGCCGCCCGAGATCGTACCGTCGGCGATCAGCCGCCGGGCCTCGGCGGCGGTCAGTTCCGAGATAAGCCGCTTATCGGCGTCGAGCACGCCCGGCACATCGGTCAGCAGTAGAAACCGACTCGCCTTGACCGCAGCGGCGACCGCGCCGGCGACGGTATCGGCATTGATATTGTAGGTCTCGCCGCCGGCGCCCACACCGATCGGGGCGATCACCGGGATCATGTCGGATTCGCGAAACGTCGCGAGCACCCGTTCCTCGACATGCTCGGGCTCCCCAACAAAACCGAGATCGGCTCCGTTGCGCCTGAGCTTGCGGGCGCGAATGAGGCTGCCGTCCTTGCCGCTGAGGCCGATCGCGCAACCGCCGGCGCTGTTGATCGCGGTGACGAGTTGCTTGTTGATGGTGCCAGCAAGCACCATTTCGACGACTTCCATCGTCTCGCGGTCGGTGACCCGAAGGCCGTCGACAAAGTTGCTCTTGATGTCGAGCCGCTGCAGCATCTGGCCGATCTGAGGACCGCCACCATGCACGACGATCGGATTGATGCCGACCTGCTTCAAGAGGACGATATCGCGCGCGAAGGTGTCCTCCGCGCCAGGGTCGCCCCCCGAGGAGCTCATCGCATGGCCGCCGTATTTGACCAGGATCGTCTGGCCGGCGTGACGGCGCAGAAAGGGCAGAGCCTGGGCCAGCACCGTCGCCTTTAAGGTCGGGTCCGCTGCGGCTGCCAAGGCTTCGATCTGGGAGGGCGCGGGTGACGTCATGAGCGCGCGCACTCTATCGCGGCGGACCCGGCATTGCCACTTCGGCAAAGCCGGCGAGGGTTGCACGCAAGGCGGCGATGCCCCGCCCTTTTTCGGCGCTGGTCAGGTGAATTTCCGGATGCGCGGCGCTGTGCCGGGCCAATTCGGCCGCGACCGTCTCGACTCCAGCCGAAAGCGCGTCCGGGCCGAGCTTGTCGGTCTTGGTCAGCACTACCTGGTATGACAGTCCGGCGGCATCGCAGAGCCGCATGACCGGGAGGTCCGCCTCCTTGAGGCCGTGACGCGAATCGACCAGCAGACAAACGCGGCGCAGGCTCGCGCGTCCGTGCAGGTACTCCTGTACCAGCCGGGTCCAAGCCTTGATCGCGCTCTTCGAGGCTTCGGCATAGCCGTAGCCCGGCAGGTCGACCAGCATCAACCGGTTGTCGAGCGCGAAAAAATTGAGCTGCCGGGTCCGGCCCGGCGTGTTCGAGGTGCGCGCCAGCGTGCGCCGTCCGGTCAGTGCGTTGACCAGGCTCGATTTGCCGACATTGGAGCGGCCGAGAAACGCCACTTCGGGCAGGCACTCCGGCGGCAATGCCGACGGCTCGGCAGCGCCTGCGACAAAGCGGCAGTCGCGCGCGAACAGGAGGCGCCCGGCTTCAAGCAATTCCGGCTCGATCTCCCGGGCTGGATAGATGTCCTCCGCAGGGGGTCCGCTCAGGCCGCGCCCGCACGATGCATGATGACCCATTGCTGGGTGATGCTGAGGAGATTGTTCCATGCCCAATAGATCACGAGCCCGGCCGGGAAAGCCGACAGCATGTAGGTGAACACGATCGGCAAAAACATGAACATGCGCGCCTGCACCGGGTCGACCGGCTGCGGGTTCAGCTTTTGCTGCAGAAACATCGTCACGCCCATGATCAGCGGCCAGGCACCGATCATCAGCATCGTCGGCGGCGCGAAGGGTAACAGCCCGAACAGGTTTGCGAAGGAGGTCGGATCAGGCGCTGAGAGATCGTGAATCCAGCCGAAAAACGGCGCGTGACGCATCTCGATCGTGACGAACAGCACCTTGTACAGCGAGAAGAATACCGGGATCTGGATCACGATCGGCAGGCAGCCGGCCAGCGGGTTGGCGCCGACCCGCTTATACATCGCCATGATTTCCTGCTGCTGGCGCGCCTTGTCGTCGGGGAAGCGCTCGCGGATCTTCTGCATCTCCGGCTGCAGCAGCTTCATCTTGCTCATCGCCTTGTAGGATTTATTGGCGAGAGGAAAGAACAGCAGCTTGATGATCAAGGTAAGCAGCAGGATGGCCAGCCCGAAATTGCCCAGGATTCCGTAAAAGAATTGCAGTGCCAGGAAAATCGGCTTGGTTAGGAAATAAAACCAGCCGAAATCGATGGCGAGATCGAAATGCGGGATGCCCGAGGCGGCATAGGCATCGAGCAGGTTAACTTCCTTGGCGCCGGCAAAGAACCGGGTGGAAGTCGACGCCGTGCCATCCGCCGGAATCGTAACCGAAGAGCCTAGAAAATCGCTTTGGTAGCGGTCGACGCCATTTTCGAGTTGATGGGTAAGGCGCGCCTTGATTTCCTCCTTCTGGTCCGGAACGAGCGCTGTCAGCCAGTATTTGTCGGTAAAGCCGAGCCAACCGCCGGTCGAGGTGAAATCGTCGGGCTTGTCCGGGCTCAGCGCGCTGTACTTAACCTCGCGCAGCGATCCACCCAACTCGCCGATCAGCCCCTCGTGCAGGATGTAATAGCCGGAGACATGCGGCGTTCCGGTGCGGCTGATGAGACTATAAGGCAGGAGGCTGACGGGTGCATTGCCGGCGTTGCGCACTGAGTCGCGCACCGTGAACATGTAATTCTCGTCGACCGAGATCACTCGGGTGAAGACGAGCCCCGCACCATTGTCCCAGGTCAGGGTTAACGGGGAATTGGGGGTCAATGTCCCGTCTGAAGCCGTCCAGCGCGTGTCCGGCCCCGGCACCTTGAGACCCGACGTTCCGGCGACCCAGCCGAACTCGGCGAAGTAGGGCTCCTTCGTCCCGGTTGGCCAGAGCAACACGACCTCCGGGCTATGCGGATCAGTGGTCTCGTGATAGGTGGCGAGGGTCAAATCGTCGATACGGCCGCCGGTCAGCGCGACCGAGCCATGCAGGCGCGGCGTGTCGATCTTGATCCGCGGCTGCTCGGCAATGGCCTGCTCGCGCGTCTCCGCGGCTGGAGCGGCGCCGGCTACCGTGGCCCCGGGCGCGGGTACATTGCCAGGCGTGGCGGTCCCCGGAGCGGTGGAACCCGGCACGTTAGCGCCGGGAGCCGGAGCGGGGACTGTCTGCGTCGGCACAGCCGGTGTGGGAGGCGGTGGCGGCCGCAGTTTCTCGAACAGGTATTGGAACCCGATCAGAATCCCGACCGAGACGACGATTGCGAGCAGAAGGTTGCGTTGTTCCATTGCGGTCGGGGAAGGCCTGCCGGTTCAGCGGCTGTGGTCGGAGGGAACGGGGTCGTAGCCGCTGCCGCCCCAAGGGTGACAGCGCAGCAGCCGGCGCAGCGCCAGCCATAAGCCGTGCCCTGGGCCATGCCGCAGAACGGCTTCGGCCGCGTAATGCGAGCAGCTGGGATAGAAGCGGCAGGATGGCGGCAGGATCGGCGCAACCAACAGCTGATAGGCGCGAATCATGATCCTGATCGCCAAACCCAGCCCGCCGCTCAAGCGAGCCGGAAATCGATCAAGATCGCGGCTGAAATTCATCTCATATATCCTCGCCGCGTCGTGGCCCGTCTCCGCCCAACGGGTGATCGACCGGCAGTCGACCGACTTGGCGCAGCGCCGTTTCGAGATCGACCACGAGCTCCGCATACGCCCGATCGCCGATCGTGGACCGAGCGACGATGACGTAATCGGTACCCGGCTTTCCGCTGCGCGTCAGCACCTCGGCGGCAACCGCACGCAATCGCCGCTTGGCCCGATTGCGAATCACCGCATTACCGACCTTTCGGCTTGCGGTAAAGCCGACCCGTATCGCCTCACCACCATCAGCCTCGGCCGGACAGCGTACGGCCTGCAGGATGAACCCCGCTCGCACAGCCCGGCGGCCTTTGGCGGCAACACGAAGAAAATCGGCTCGGTTCTTCAGCCTTACAAGGCCGCTCGCCATCAATATCCCCATCGCGGCAAGCGAGCGCGCTTCTTGCCGCGCGCGGGACACCGCGTCGGCGCAGCCGAGGCCTCAGGCGGAGAGACGCTTGCGGCCCTTCGCGCGGCGCGCCGACAGCACCCGGCGACCGCCCGGGGTCGCCATTCGCGCACGAAAGCCGTGGCGACGCTTGCGGACGAGCTGGCTCGGCTGGTAAGTGCGCTTCACGGCGCCGGCTCCAACGAATACTGCCTTGATTGGGCGGAGGCCGCTATATAGGGGAGCGACCCCGGCAAGTCAACGAAGGCCGGGTCGCTGTCGCGTGTCAGTGATGGACGACAACGGGGGAGCACGATCGCGTGACCGACCAAGCCATTATCGCCGCGGCCGACGAGATCGCACGGCGCTGGGCGGCGCCCGAGTCGGGATCGATCCGGCCCGGCAGCGAGCGGCACAAATCCTTGTTCTGCCGGATGCTGCTCGACACGCACAACCCGTACAAGCCGGCGGTGATCGATTGGCCGCGGCTCGACAGCGAGGCACGCGATCGACTCGTCAGCCTGCCGATCTGGGATATCGCGGTGCAGACTGAGGGGAAGGCAAAGACGCGCGTCCTCAGCTATGCCGATACAATCGCCGATCCGTTGTTGCGCGAAGCCATCGCGCTCGACGGCTTCGAGGAAGGCCGCCACAAAGAGGTGCTGTCGAAGCTCGTCGCGGCCTACGGCATCCGCCTCGCGCCCGAGCCGGAGTACCTTCGCCCCCGCTATCCCGAATGGGCCTTCATGGTCACCGGCTTCAGCGAGTGCATCGACAGCTTCTTCGCCTTCGGCCTGTTCGCGGTCGCCAGGCAATCGCAGTTTTTTCCGCCTGACTTGATCGAAACCTTCGAGCCGGTGATGCAGGAGGAAGCTCGCCACATACTGTTCTTCGTGAACTGGGTAGCCTGGCATCGCCGCAACCTTCCCTGGTGGCGGGTGCCGTGGTTCTGGTGCATGATCGCGGCGGTGTGGATCCGGCTGGTGCGCGAGCGCATCGGCCTAGCCCGCGGCGTCGGCGCCGACAAGAACGAGACGCCACAGGACAACAACTTCACGCTGACCGGCAGCAAGGTGGTCAGCGATATAGATCTGTCGGTGGCGGCGATCCTCGACATGTGCCTTGCGGAAAACGACCGGCGCATGGCCGGTTACGACCCCCGCCTGCTGCGGCCGATGTTCGTGCCGCGCCTCGTACGTCTGGCTCGCCGGTTTCTGCGCGATCCGCAGCCTAAGGGGGAGACGATTTCCGGGTGAATGCGGTCACCGGGGCTAATCCAGCATGAAACTCCTGCCGATCTTGGCGGCCGCGCTCGGCATCGCGGCGATGGCGGCGCTGGTGGGGTTTTTCGGCGCCGGCGCGGTGCTTCGCTCGCTGCTCGCGGTCGGCGGCAGCGGCTTCGTCGCGATCTGCGCGATCCATCTCATCCTGATGGTCGTCATGGGGATCGCCTGGCAGGCCTTGTTGCCGGGCGCGCGCCCTTGGGTCGCGGTCTGGGGGCGGCTTGTTCGCGATTCGGGCTCCGAGGTTCTGCCATTGTCACAGGTCGGCGGCTACGTTCTCGGCGCCCGGGCGCTGGCCCTTGCCGGAGTGCCCGGGACCGTGGCAGCCGCCAGCACGATCGTCGATGTCACCCTCGAGTTCCTGGCCCAGCTTGCCTACACCGCTCTTGGGCTCGCTTGGCTTATTCGCTTGCAGCCGGAGACGGCAGCGGCCGGTCCGATAATTCTGGGCCTCGCCGTCGGCACGGTCGCCGCTCTGGCCTTCGTGTTGGTACAACGGCGCGGCTTCGATTATTTCGATCGGATTGCCCGGATTCTCGGGCAGGGCTGGGCTGTGAAGACCGCCGCCGGCGCGGCGGCGTTGCATGCGTCCCTTGCCGACATTTATCGGCGCCGCCGCGGGCTGTTGTTGAGCTTCGCGCTGCATTTCATCTGCTGGATCGCCAGCGCCGCCGAAGCATGGCTCGCCTTGCGGCTCGCCGGACAGCCGTTGCCCTTTGTCGCGGTGATGGCGATCGAGAGCCTCATGTATGCGGTTCGAACCGCTGCGTTTTTTGTGCCGAACGCGGTCGGCATTCAGGAGGCAGCCTACATCCTGCTCGGCGCCACCTTCGGGGTCACCCCGGAGATGGCACTGGCGCTCTCGTTCTTGAAGCGGGCGCGCGACATAGCCATCGGGTTGCCGACGCTCGGGATCTGGCAAGCGGTCGAGGGCGGGCGGTTCCTGCGTCGCCGCTCTGCACGCGGTCCTCGTGGCGAAGTGCCGGCGGTGCCGCAAGACTGAGCGGTTTGCACTTGGCCGCAAACGGTCAGCCCGCTTAATCTCGCGGCAAGCGAGACGAGGTCGGTGTGGCGCGGCGAACTCCATTAGGTCGCAAACCTGGGCAACGGCGCTGGCCGGGCACGCGGCTATTCGGCGTACCGCTTGCTTTCCTCGCGCTGTGTCTGCGGCTCGTTTTATCCGCCCCGGCGGTCCCGCCGTCGCCGGATGCCGACTTCGCCGCGGCATTTGGCGAGCACGCGCTGTGCCTTGCCGTGGCGGCTATCGACGATAAGGCCACGCTCCCGGGCGACCATCACGTGCCGGGTCCGGGCGATCACGCCGACCACGACGGCCTCGGCTGCTGTCTTTGGCACGCGGCAGTCGGCTTCACGCTGCCACAGATAACGGCGGTCGCGCGCGTCGCCTTTGTCGAAATACGCGTTCCGCGTCTGAAAACCCCCACGCTCTCGGGGCCACTGCGCCCCACAGGACCGCTCCAAGCCAGAGCTCCGCCCGAAGCTATCTGACCAAGCTTCGCCCGATCGGAACGCCCCAGAAACCGGCTGCGGCGGCCCGATCGCACGTTCTCCGATTGGCGGAAACCTTAAAATGGCCTTATCCCGCTTTGTAGCCGGTGCGGCGCTAGGCGCTGTAGCGGCGGTACTGCTCCATCCTGGCGATGCCGGCGCGCACGGCTTTGCCGGCGACAGGTTCTTTCCGGCGACGATCCTGACCGACGACCCCTTTGTCGCCGACGAGATGTCGCTGCCAACACTCACCCGTCCTCCCACAGGCCCGGACGGCGCGCAGGAGATCGACCTCGATGTCGATATCTCGAAACGCATCACCCCGGACATCGACATAACGCTCGGCCAAGGCTGGAAATATCTGCAGCCGAAAGGTTCGCCGGCGGCAACCGGCCTCAGCGGCTTGCAAACCGGCGCGCAATACCAGCTCTTCGTAAATGCCCCGCACGAGGCGCTCGGCCTTCTCGGGCTCAATGTCACCTGGGCGCATACCGGGCGGGTCGCGGCGCTGGGCGCGCCTGATTTCACGACCCTGTCACCGACCTTCGATTTCGGCAAGGGCTTCGGCGACCTGCCGCAATCGCTTCCCTATCTGCGTCCGTTCGCGGTCACCGGCAATCTCAGCTTCGATTTTCCGACCAAGACCGAGAGCGCCGGCACCCCCAACCCGAACAACTTCAATTACGGCTTCGCCTTCGAATACAGCCTTCCTTATTTGCAATGCTGCGTGAAGGACATTGGTCTGCGCCCACCCTTCAGCCAAATGATCCCGCTCGTCGAAGTCGCTTTTACGACGCCGGTCAACCGCATCACGCCGGGGGTCACGACGACGGGAACGATCCAGCCAGGGATCATCTGGAGCGGCTCTTATTACCAGATCGGCGCCGAGGCCATTCTGCCGGTCAATAAGCTGTCCGGGCATGGCGTCGGCGGGCTGGTCCAGTTCCACATCTATCTGGACGATCTGTTTCCGCACAGCATCGGCAAACCGATCTCGGAGTGGTTTTGATGCGCAAGATCATCATGGCGGCGCTTGCTGCATACATAGCGCTGATCGCCACCGTTGCGATGGCGCAGGCGCATGCCTTTCTCGATCACGCCAGCCCAGCCGTCGGCAGCGCGGTTCCGACCGCGCCGGCCGCGGTTACCCTATGGTTTACCCAGGACCTTGAACCGGCGTTCAGCAGCGTCACGGTAACCGATCAGGCGGGTCAGCGGGTCGATCTCGGAAATGTGCAGATACCACAGGGCGCACCGGCCGAGCTTCAAGTCGGACTGCGGCCGCTGGCCGCAGGAACCTACACGGTCAGCTGGCATGTAGTGTCGGTCGATACCCACCCGACGCAGGGCACCTTCACCTTCCAGGTCGGCGGCGGGTAAGCGGCGGGCAGGGATAGGCTGATCTCGTGCAAGCGTTGCTGATCGCCGCCCGCGCGCTCCACTTCGCCGCGGCCATATCGCTAGCCGGCACATTGGGTTTTGCGTGCCTTATCGCCGAACCTGCCTTCCGCCGATCGGGAACGAATGATGCCAGCGTCGGCGAGCTGCGCCGCCGACTCGATTGGATTGCTTGGGCGAGCCTAGCCCTCGCACTGATCTCGGGCACAGCCTGGCTGGGCGCGGTAGCGTCGGAGATGAGCGGAAAACCGCTCGGCGCGGTGTTCTCGCAAGGCATCGCCACGACGGTGCTGACCCGCACGCGGTTCGGCGAGGATTGGCTCGTGCGGCTGACGCTCGCCGGGCTGCTTGCCGTGTGTCTCGTCGCACGGAATGTACCGCGCCCGCGAGCTTCGGCTGCGCTCGGCGCATTGGCGCTCGGACTCGCGGCAACCATGCTCGCGAGTCTCGCTTGGGCCGGGCACGGCGCGGCGACCCCCGGTGCGCCGGGCAATTTGCACATGGCGGGTGACGTAATGCATCTGCTCGCAGCCGGCTTTTGGCTCGGCACGCTGCCGCCGCTGGTACTGCTGCTGGCGGCGACACGCCGAGCAGCCGACGCGCGCTGGGTGGAGGTCGCACGCATCGCGACGCGGCGTTTCTCGCGACTGGCGGTCGCTAGCGTCATCGTGTTGTTGGCTGGCGGGTTGATCAACACCTGGTTCCTTGCCGGCAGCATTCCCGCTTTGGTCGGGACCGACTACGGCCGGCTGCTGCTCGGCAAGATCGCCCTGTTCATTGCCATGCTGATGTTTGCATCGGTCAATCTGCTGCGACTCACGCCGCGGCTTGCCGGGGCCGTCGCGGTGCCGCGGACCGTCGCTCAATTGCAGCGCAACGCGCTCCTGGAGGTGGGTTTCGGAGTCGGCGTCCTCGCGATCGTCGGCGTTCTCGGCCGCCTGCCGCCGGGCCTGCATACGGAACCCGGATGGCCGTTTCCGCTCCGCCTGGATTTTGCCGCGCTGACGGCGGGATCGAGAATCCTGCTGGGGATCGCCTTCGTCCTGTTCTGCGCCTGCGCGATCGGCGCCGTGGCCGCCGCCGCGGCCGGAAAATACCGTAGCATCGCGGCGTTCGGCGCCGGGCTCGCGCTCGCCACGACGGTCGGCTGGGCTGCCTCATTTCCAGGCCTCGAGCGCGCCTATCCGACCAGCTTTTATGCTCCCGCTCGACCCTACGATGCGAGCTCGGTCGCCGCCGGCGCCGCGCTCTACGCCGACAACTGTGCGGCCTGCCACGGCGCCGAGGGCGAGGGCAACGGCCCCGCTGCCGCCGGCCTACCGATTCGCCCGTCGAATTTGACCGAAGCGCACCTCTTCGCGCACAGCCCGGGCGATCTGTTCTGGTGGGTGAGTCAGGGCCGCGGTCATGGCGCAATGCCGGGTTTCGCCGTGGTGATGACACCGGACCAGCGCTGGGACGTGGTGAACTTTGTTCGTGCGCGAGCCGCCGGCGTCCTGGCCCGCGAGGTCGGCCCGGAGGTCACGGCCGCCGTAGCCTATCCAGTCCCCGATTTCGTGTTCGAAACCGGCGGCGCGCAGGAAACGCTCAGCGGAATGCTGCAAAAAGGACCGGTGCTGCTGATGTTGTTTGGGCGCCCCGCTCCGGACGCGCGTCTCCAGCAATTGGCGGGGGACCGGCCGCGCCTCGGCGCCGCTGGCCTGCAGATCGTCGCGATCGGGCTCGATCAGGCGACGGAAACCGCGTCGGAGGAGGCTGGCATGGCTCGCTTCGTCGCCCGCGTTTCGCCAGAGGTCAAATCGGCGCTGGCGCTGTTCCGAAGCCCCGCGGATGGGGGCGAGAGCGAGCTGCTGCTCGACCGCAACGGCAATGTCCGTGTCGGCTGGACGGCTGCCGGACAGGAGGGTCTCCCGGATGCCGCGACGTTGGTCAGCGATGCCGAGGCCGCCGCCGGCTTTGCCGTTGCCGCGCCGAGCCACGCCGGACATTCGCATTAACCGAGATGCCGGATCGAGGGCGTCAACAGCATTGAATTGACTGGCGGCGTCTCGCGATGGATATTCGCAATGATTTCCTTGGCGTGTCAGATTTTCGTTTATGATGTCGAAGGCAGCCCCGCGGCGCGAACCTGATTGGCCCCGGATAAAGTTACCGGTCTGAGCGGGGCGATTGAGATGGCGGCGTCCTTCGCCTTGAGTCCATATACCACCAGATGACCCATTACCTGCACCAAGGCGACATCCCGGAGGGTCTTCTCTTCGGCGACACGGTCGCGATCGATACCGAGGCGATGGGGCTAAACCCGCATCGCGACCGACTTTGCCTCGTCCAGCTTTCGGCCGGCGACGGCAATGCGCATCTCGTCCAGTTCGCCGCGGCCGCCTACCACGCGCCGAATCTGAAAAGGCTGCTTGCCGATCCCGGAGTGCTGAAGCTGTTTCACTTCGGCCGCTTCGACATCGCCATGCTTTATCACTATCTCGGCGTTATGCCGGAGCCGGTTTACTGCACGAAAATCGCCTCGCGGCTCGCCCGCACGTTCACCGACAAACACGGCCTGAGGGATTTGTGCAAAGATCTGCTCGGGGTGGAGCTAAAGAAGGAGCAGCAGAGTTCGGATTGGGGGGCAAGCGCGCTGACCGAAGAGCAGCTGCGCTATGCCGCCTCGGACGTGCTCCATCTGCACGCGCTGCGCGCGCGACTCGATGTGATGCTCGCGCGCGAGGGTCGCGGCGAGCTGGCGCGGACCTGCTTCGATTTCCTACCGGCACGTGCTTTGCTTGATCTTGAGGGCTGGCCGGAGCAAGACATCTTCGCGCATTAGCGCAGTCTCGCCGGGGGGCATGTTTTGGGGGATAACGAAATCGCCGTATCGCCAAGGAACGAGCTGGCGGATTTCAAGCATGAGCGGTCAGCAACCGGGCTTGCCCGCGACATCGCGGTGGCGCGCCGGGTCATCCATGCCGAAATCGAAGGGCTGGCGCAGCTGGCCCAGACACTCGATGCCGCCTTCGGCAGCGCGCTCGATTTGTGCGTGGCGGCGCGCGGGCGGCTGATCGTCACCGGGATCGGCAAGAGTGGCCATGTAGCGCGCAAGATCGCGGCGACGCTCGCATCGACCGGCGCGCCGGCGCAGTTCGTCCACCCGGCCGAGGCGAGCCACGGCGATCTTGGCATGATCGGCGTCGACGACGTGATCCTCGCCTTGTCGAATTCCGGTGAGAGCGAGGAGCTGACCGACATCACCACCTATTCGCGACGGTTCAAGATCCCGCTGATTGCGGTTACCGGCGGGCGCAACTCGACCCTTGCGGAGGCAGCAGATGTGGTGCTGTGCGCGCCGCGCGCGGCCGAGGCGTGCCCAATGGGGCTGGCGCCGACAACCTCGACGACAATGATGATGGCGCTTGGCGACGCCCTCGCCATCGCGCTCTTGGAGCGGAAGGGGTTTTCGACCGAGGATTTCCAGGTGTTCCATCCCGGCGGCAGGCTAGGCCGGCGGCTGCTGCGGGTCGGCGACATAATGCATTCGGGCGACGCCGTGCCGCTCGTCGCGCCGGACGCGCCGATGTCGGAAGCGATCCTGGTCATGAGCGCGAAGAGCTTTGGTTGCGTGGGCGTGCGTGGGGCGGGCGGACGGCTGGTCGGCGTAATCACCGACGGCGATTTGCGCCGTCACATGGATGACGGGCTGCTGTCGCGCCGCGTCGACGCGATCATGCACTCAGGCCCGAAGACGACCACGCCCGGAGCCTTTGCGGCCGAGGCGCTCGGGCTGATGAACCAATTCTCGATCACCGCACTGTTCGTGGTCGATGACGACCAGCGTCCAACCGGCTTCCTGCACCTACACGACTGTCTGCGCGCTGGCATCGCATGAGCCTCGTAGCCCCCCGGCCCGTACTCCAAGCGTCGCCGCAAGACCGCGGGCCTTCCGTTCCGGCTGTGGACTGGGAAGCCAATTGGACGGCAAACCTGTCGGAAAACCGGTACAGCCGCCGGGTTGCCCTGCTGAAGCGGCTGCTGCCGGCAATCGGCCTCGCTCTGTTGCTGCTGATTTCGATTTGGCCGCGGCTCGCCCCGCTCTGGGACCGCATGCGACTCGGCTTCGCCGCGATCGATCTGCGGGACGCGCGGGAATTGCGCATGTTCAATCCGCGCTATCTCGGAACCGACCGCCTCAACCGCCCCTACACCGTGACCGCCGCCGTCGCGCACCAGATCCCGGACCGGCAGGATCTTATGTCGATGGAGGCGCCGCGCGCCGACATGAAGACCCATGGCGGCGCCGATGTGGTGATCACCGGCGCGACCGGCATCTATCAATCGCAGACGCAGCTCCTCGACCTGTTCGGCGACGTGACCCTGGTGCACCAGGACGGTACCCGGTTCGTCACTGATACGGCGCGGCTCGACGTGGCCCACAACACCGCCCAGGGAGATGACCCCGTCGAAGGTCACGGCCCATCAGGCAATGTGAAGGCCCAAGGCTTCCGGATCTTCGACAAGGGCGACACGATTCTGTTTACCGGCCGCTCCGACATGCTGCTCAGAGGTGCGAAGCCTGAGGCAAATGCCAGCGAGCCGACCACCTTGCCGCCCACAGTCGCGGCAACCGCAGCGCGGGTGGAAGCCGAGGGAAAACCAATGCTCGCCGCCGCGGCGCCGCACCCAGCAACGACGAAGCATGCAGCAGCTGGGCACAAGCCGGCGCCCAAAACCGAGGCGCACCGTGCGGTGAAGAAAGACACCGCCGCGAAAAAACCGGCCCGGAAGAAAGAGTGACGATGCCGCGGCACCGATCGGAGCGATTGCAGCGGGTCGAGGTGATGGCGTTCGGTCTAGCGCTGCTGCTGGGCGGGATACCGATCGGTCGGTCAGCGGCTCAGGTCCCGGGACAGGCCGATAATGGGCAGCCGGTCCAGATCCAGGCGGATTCAGGGATCGAGTGGCAGCAGGATCAGCATCTCTACATCGCCCGAGGCAATGCGGTCGCCACTCGGGGCGCGGGCGAGGTTCACGCCGATACGCTGATCGCCCATTACCGCGAAGCCAAGAACGGCAATACCGGCGGCAACTCCGAAATCTACCGCGTCGACGCCGAGGGCCATGTCACAATCAAGCGCGACGCGCAGACCGCGGTTGGCGACAATGCGGTCTACGATGTCGATCAGGGAATCCTGGTCGTTACCGGCAAGGGGCTGAAGCTGACCACCGCGACTGATACCGTAACCGCGCGCGACGCGCTCGAATGGTACGATCAAAAACAGATCGCGGTGGCCCGCGGCAATGCCGTGGCGATCCGCAACGGCAAGACTATCAAGGGCGATATCCTCACTAGTTATATGGTCAAAACAGCGCCGCAGCAGGCAAAGCCCGGAGCGCCGGCAGGGCGGCCACCTTCAGCCCCACCCGGAAAACCGGCGGTGACCCCCGCGGCGGCCCCAGCCGGCGCAGCGACCGAAGAATCGAAGATCAGCCGGATCGACGCGCAGGGTCACGTCGTCGTGATGAACGCGACGGATACCGGGCATGGCGACTTCGGCGTCTACAACGCCGATAGCGGCATCGCGACGCTGATCGGCAATGTCGTGATCGTCCGCGCAAAGGACGTCATCAAAGGCCAATACGCGGTAATGGATCTCAACAAGAATGTCAGCCGGATGCTGCCCGCATCGAGTACGCCCGGCAGCCCGCAACAGCGGGTCGAGGGGCTGTTCGTTCGGCAGGACCAGGGCGGCGCGGCAGGCGCAGAGAGCAAACCGGGCGCAACCGCAACCCCGGAGAAGAAACCGTAATGGGCGCGCCGATTTCGGGGGAAGCACCCGGCTATACCGGCCCGGCTTGGCTCGGCCAGGTTCCCCGCCTGGTCGCCGACAATCGCGGCTTGATCGGCCATGGCCTTGGCAAGAGCTTTAAGCGTCGTCCCGTGCTGCGGGACGTCAGCGTCTCGGTCCAACGCGGCGAGGTCGTGGGCCTGCTCGGCCCAAACGGCGCCGGCAAGACGACCTGCTTCTATATCATTACCGGCCTGATCGCGGCAGATACCGGCACCGTCGAACTCGATGGCCAGGACATTACCGACCTGCCGATGTATCGCCGCGCCCGGCTCGGCATCGGCTATCTGCCGCAGGAAGCCTCGATCTTCCGCGGCCTGACCGTCGAACAGAACCTCCGCGCGGTTCTCGAAGTCGCTGAACCCGAGCCCGAGGCGCGCGAAGCCACTCTCGACGCACTGCTGGCCGAGTTTTCAATCAGCCACTTGCGGCGCGCCTCGGCGATGGCGCTGTCGGGCGGCGAGCGGCGCCGCTGCGAGATCGCGCGCGCGCTTGCGACCGACCCGAAATTCATCCTGCTCGACGAGCCACTGGCCGGCATCGACCCGATCGCGGTCGGCGATATCCGCGACCTTGTGGCGCACCTTAAGGACCGCGGCATCGGTGTCTTGATCACCGATCATAACGTGCGCGACACGCTGAAGATCGTCGATCGGGCCTACATCCTGCATGAAGGTCAGGTGCTGATGGAGGGCGCGCCGGACGACATCGTCGCTGACGCGGATGTCCGGCGCGTTTACCTCGGCGAACGATTCAGCCTATAAGCTGCTGCTCCAGACGGAGCATCTTGTGAGCAGATTGATCTTTTCTCAACGTCTTGAACTGCGCCAGAGCCAGGCGCTGGTCATGACCCCGCAACTGCAGCAAGCGATAAAGATGCTGCAGCTGTCCAACCTGGAACTGGCGGAGTTCGTTGAGACCGAGATAGAGCGCAACCCGTTACTCGAGCCCGCGCCGCGCGAGGGCGATGAGACGACGGTCGTGGCGGAGGCTAATGGAGCAGCCGTCGCTGACGGCGGGCTGTTGGAACTGCCTCACGGGCTTACCTCCGATGTTGCGGCCGACGCCGAAGAGCATTGGCGCGCCGCCTCAGGCGGCGACGGGGACGGGACTGTCGATGTCGGCGCTCCCAGCCCAGAATCTTCCCCATGGCCTTCCCGCGGCGGTAGTTTCGACGGGGGAGATTTATCCGGCATTGAACAGGCCGCCCGACCGCACACGCTGCGCGAGCATCTGATCGCGCAGATCGGCACCGATCTCCGCGATCCGGCAGACCGGGTGATCGCCTTCCACCTGCTCGATCAGCTCGACGAGGTCGGTTATCTTCGCGGCGACCTCGACGGCGCGGCGGAGCGGCTGGGCTGCCCACCGGCGCGGGTCGAGGTGGTCCTCGCCCGCCTCCAGGAGTTCGATCCGCCCGGCGTGTTCGCCCGGGACCTGGCCGAATGCCTTGCCCTACAGCTGCACGATCGCAATCGCCTCGATCCGGCGATGCAGCGGCTTCTCGAAAATCTGCCGCTCCTCGCAGCGCGCAACGTCCCGGCGCTGATACGGATTTGCGGGGTCGATGCCGCGGACCTCGCCGAGATGGTCGCCGAGATCAAATCGCTCGATCCGCGGCCCGGGCACGCTTTCGATCCGCCGCTGGCACAGCCCGTCGTCCCGGACATCCTGATGCACCCGCAGCCCGACGGCGGTTGGATCGTCGAGCTGAATGCCGAGACGCTGCCGCGGGTGCTCGTGAACAACCGCTATTACGCACGGGTCAGCAAGGCCACCCTGAGTAAGGCAGATCGCGAATATCTCAGCGACCGGCTGCAGGCGGCCAACTGGCTGGTCAAATCGCTGCACCAGCGCGCCAACACGATACTCAAGGTCGCGACCGAGATCGTTCGCCAGCAGGACGGGTTTTTCCGCCAAGGCGTTCAATCGCTGCGCCCCCTGATCCTGCGCGATATCGCCGACGCGATTGGGATGCACGAGAGCACCGTGAGCCGCGTCACCACCAATAAGTACATCGCGACACCGCGCGGGCTGTTCGAGCTGAAATATTTCTTCACCTCGGCAATCCCCGCAGCGCGGGGCGGCGATGCGCATTCAGCCGAGGCGGTGCGTTTCCGCATCCGCGGACTGATCGAAGGTGAGCCGTCGGACGAGACGCTCTCCGACGAACGCATTGTGGAATTGCTGGAGGAAAGCGGTATCGACATCGCTCGGCGCACGGTAGCAAAATACCGCGAAGCGATGCGCATCCCGTCCTCCGTGCAGCGGCGTCGCGAGAAGATGCTCGTGCTGTAAAGAGAACATCTCGTGAGCGTCGCTTGACCGCATCCGGCCGCATCACCAATTTGCGTCCTGCGCAGCGTTTGCGAGCGACCCCGCGATGACATTGAGTGGTTTGCAGCAATGCAGCTGACCGTCACGGGCAAACAGGTCGACGTCGGCGAGGCTCTCCGCCGCCATGTCGAATCGAGCCTAGAGGCTATGCTTGGCAAATACTTCGGCACCGCGATCGAGGCGCATGCCGTCTTCGCCCGCGAGGCGCACCGGATCCGCGCCGACGTGTCGGTGCATATCGGCCGCGGCATCATCGCCAATAGCGGGGCGGCGGCGGGCGATCATTACCACGCTTTCGACGCTGCCGCCGAACGGTTGGCAAAGCAGCTGCGGCGCTACAAGCGCCGGCTGCGAGACTATCATGCCAAGGCGCGCACCAGCGAGCGAGGCGAGGTCGCGGCAGCCTATGTGCTGGCGCCCATGGACGAGGGTGACGAGCCCGCCGCGCACGACGGCGAACCCGCGGCGCCCGTCGTTATTGCCGAGATGACGACCGAGCTACCGCGTCTCACCGTCGGCGAAGCGGTCATGCGGATGGATCTGGCCGATGTCACGGTGCTGCTGTTCCGCAACCGGTCGCATGGTGAGCTGAACCTCGTTTACCGGCGGGGCGACGGCAATATCGGCTGGATCGACCCCGCCCTTCGGACCGACCGCAGTGACACGCATCGGCCCAAAGGTGTTAGCGGCAAGAGCGCATGAGAGAGAACCTTGCCCGGTCCTGGCGACAACACGCGGCGCACGGACCGCGTGGCCAAAGGGCTGAAAGGCCGGGAAGCGGAGCGTGATGGAAATTTCCGAGCTGCTGACCCCGCGCAGCGTCATCGCCCAGCTGCGGGTCGGCAACAAGAAGCAGGCGCTGCAGGAAGTAGCACGCCGCGCCGCCGGGGCAACCGGAATTGCCGAGCGGCGCATTTATGACGTGCTGACCGAGCGCGAGCGCTGCGGTACCACCGGGATCGGGCGTGGGGTCGCGATCCCGCACGGGAAATTCGCCGAGCTGACCCAGCTCTACGGCCTGTTCGCGCGCCTCGACCGACCGATCGCCTTCGATTCAATCGACGATCAACCTGTCGATCTGCTCTTCGTGCTGCTGGCGCCGGAGAATGCCAGCGCAGAGCACCTGCGGGCGCTCGCCCGCATCTCGCGCCTGTTACGCGACCGCACTACTTGCCAGAAACTCCGCGGCACCGACAATGCCGATGCGCTCTATGCGCTGTTGACCGAGCGTCCGGAGACACATGCCGCCTGAGCCAACTCGGCCCGGCGCAGCGGCTCAGTGAACGCTGACCGGCTCCAGGTCGTGCTGTCGCACCACGGCAAAAGCGAGATCACGGTCTGGAAGCACGGCGATTTCGGTACCGTCGGCGGCATGCACCGCAAATGCCGCAGCGCCATCGACGACGACCCGTTTGATGTAGGCGACGTCCTCCATGCCGAGCAGCCCCAGCTCTCTCGCCGAGAACGCCGTGAAGTCTTCGATGGATCGCATTTCGACCTCCATCCGCCGGCATACGGCCGGCCAACGATTTGATTCCTTGCTAAGACGCTGCTAGGCGCCCGATTTATTCGACGAACGCTGGGCGAGCGTGGTGATGCTAGCCTGTCCTGCGATATCTCCGTTTCCGCGGATCTGGATTGTGCGCACCTTTGGCTCAACCATCGGCCGGACCAAGTCGACGTGCAGCAGCCCGTTATCCAGCCAGGCGCCGCGCACTTCGATCCCTTCGGCCAGCACAAAAGACCGTTGAAACTGGCGCGCGGCGATGCCGCGATGCAGGTACACGTGCTCGCCCTCATCGACCTGCTTGCCGCGGATAACGAGCTGGTTGTCCTCGATCGTGATGTTCAGATCGCTCATGCGGAAACCGGCAACGGCGAGGGTGATGCGCAGCTCGTTCTCGGCGAGCTGCTCGATGTTGTACGGCGGGTAGCCGTCGGCGGAGATCTTGTTCACCCTGTCGAGCGCCCTCTCGAAATGCTCGAAGCCGAGCAGCAACGGGGAGTTGAATAGCGACAGGCGCGACATGATCCGTTCTCCTCCGATAGAGCGAGATCCAATGCCCGGCCCGCATGCGGCGCCCGGCAACGGGGAACGCCAATTCCGTACAAGATTTGGGAGCGATCGGGCGCCGGATCAAGCAACCGCCCGTAAAGCAGCGCGGCCGGGATACTCCCGTCGGCTAAAGCACGCGGATGCCGAGATTCGTATGCCCGGCACCCGATGAAGGTCCGTACTCGCCATATTCCTCGCCGGCGAGATGGTCAGATGCTACGCCGGCGAGCGCGCCGAGCATGCTCGCGACGTTGCGGCCGCCCATCTCCACCTGCGCCTCGACAGCATAGCCGTTGAGGGACTGCCGCGCCTCACCGGTGCTGCCCTCTCGCAACAAGGATACGAACCGGCGGTCGAGCGCCTGGTTCGCTTTTGTCGGCCAGCTCGCCGGGTCGCGCACCAGCCTATGCGACAGCGCCGAACTGGCAACAAAGACGACCCGCTTGCCCGATTTCGCGGCTGCTTGCCGCACCGCGTCGCCGACCTCGTGGCATTCGTCCAGATCGGCCAGGATGCAGGTTCCCATCGTGACCACCGGGATGCGCTGCTCCGGGTCGAGATATTGCAAAGGCACGAAGGTCCCGTAATCCCATTTGTAGTGGGCAGTCTCGTTGCGGCCAGCGAGAAGGCCTTTGAGCTTGATCTCCTCGACCAGCGCGGCCCCGAACTCGGGATCTCCCGGCCTGTCGTAGGCCACGCCCGGGATCAGGTCCGGCAGCTCGTCGGAGACGCAATAACCCCGATGCCGCGGCTGGCAGGTGACGTACCAGGTGAAGGTCGTCACCCAATGGGCCGACTGCAGCACGATCACATCCGGTTCGAGTTCCTGGATCGCACGTCCGAGGGAATAGGCGCCGGCAATGACGCCGCGCAGAAAATCCGGTGCGCTTGCCTCGATACCGATCCGCGGCGAGTGCGAGGCGATCGCGCTCATCACCACCCCACCCTTCATGCTGCGCTCCTTTCACTCGATTCGCGGCGGCGATCCGACACCGAGTGTGGCACAGAACCAGCGTCAAGAGCACAGCCGAGCAATATCGCGCTGGTGCGGCGCTGAGGCGCACCTGCACGGTTGCAATGGAAAGTTGTCAGAGCGACCAACCCGCGGCGGATCGCGCAGGCCGAGGGATCTTTAGCGTCGCATGTCCGCAGAGTGCGGCGGCTGCCGATTATCCTCGCAGCGCGCGTTCGAGTTGCGCCTTGCTCATTCTGGACCGGCCAGCGATCTTGCGCCGCGTTGCCTCGGTGTACAGCTCGGCACGGGTCTTCCCGGTGGCGCGCTTCGTTCCGGTGCTCGCGCTCCGCTTAGTGGTCGACGCCCGCCTCGTGCCCGACGCCTTCGCTGTGCTCGACGTGCGCTTGGCAGCGGCGGCACGTGTCGCGCCGGATCCCCGTTTCGGGCTCGCGGACCGCGTGGTGATCGAGGAGCGCGCGGCGGCGCGCGGCGTCCGCTTCGTGGTCGAGGAACTTTTGCTGCCCGAGGCCCGCTTCGTGCTCGCTGCCCGACGGCCGGTGGCCTCGGCAGCATCCTGACCGGTTTCACCGCGCCGTTCCTTTTCTTTGGTGCGGCGCAAGTTGCGGGCGTTTTTCTTTGGGCTTTCGAATTTGGAAGCGCCGGCCTCGTGCAGCGCAATGGCGATGGCTTGTTTCGGATTTTTGACTTTCCGCGCACCGCGAGCGGTTTTCAATTCGCCGTGCTTGTATTCATGCATGACCCGGTCGACGGTCTTGCGTTGTGCGGGACTCTGGCGAGTCGCCATGGTTCCTACTCCTGAACCGTTTAGCCGCAACAGCCCCGTCAAAACCGCCGGTGCTGTTATCGAGCGTGACGCCCTCGATCACGCTTTAGTTCCAAATTGCGCTTCTAAAGCCTTGTCGTAACGAGGTCTTCGCCGCCGCTGTTGACCGAATACCCATGATTATCCATTCGGATTGACAGCGATGGCAGTGCGGCGGCGCTACGGAAGCGGCAGGAGGCAGCCTTAGACCGGGGCAAGCGCCTCGCACGGTCCCGCCGGCAGCTCGACCCGGATCGGATCGCCGGCGTGAACCTCGCCGCCGGCGATCACAATGCTCATCACGCCGGCCTTGCGCACCAGATTGCCTTCGGCATCGCGGTCGAGCGTCGCCGCCATCAGCCCGGGCTGGATGCGGTTGAGCTTGCGGCAGGGATTGCGCAGCCCGGTGACCTCGATGACGGCTTCGTCGCCGAGATGGAGCCGGGCCCCTCTCGGCAGGGACAGCAGATCCACTCCGCGAGTCGTGACATTCTCGCCCATATCGCCGGCGGAAACGGCAAAGCCGGCCTGCCGCAACTCGTCGAACAGCTCTTCTTGTATCAGATGGACCTGCCGGAGATTGGCCGCATTGCCGAAGCGCAGGATGCGCGACAGGTGGGTGACCTTCGCGCCCATATGGCAGTCGCCCTCAACGCCGAGCCCCGCCAGCAGCTGGATGCTCTCGGCAATCGGTTTCGACATAGTGTGAGTCGGGCTTCGGCTCACCGCGATAACCGTACCGGCCATAAAGCTGCTCCCCTGTTCCCCTGCAATGTGCGGTGAAGCAAAAGAGCTGGTGCCCCGAGTCGGATTTGAACCAACGGCCTACCGCTTACGAAGCGGTTGCTCTACCGCTGAGCTATCGGGGCGGCGCCGGCTCCAGCCTGTCCGGTCTAATTATCGTATTGCCGCGCCCGAGCCAAGCCGTCCGGCGTTTTTGCCGCGCCGGTCTCAATCCGAGGCAGATCCGAGTCCGGCAGCATCAGCGGCAATAGCGATGGCACCGAGCGCGATCCGGGCTCGACGCCGGTGTGCTCCGGCACGCGCCACGACTGGGTGTCGAAGCCACCGCATCGGGGACAGAGCGAATGCCATTCGTCGCTCGCCGAACCGCAGGCGGCGCAGACATAACAAGGGTCGGGCGGCGCACCGAGCGCTCGGTCGAGCCACTCACGCGCACGGCCGGTGCCATCGGCATCGCTGTCTTCGAGCCGGGCCATCAATAAACACAACCGCCGCGATGGTCCTGTTTCCGCGGCTACCGCCATCAGGTGGCGACGCGCCTCGCCCCAGAGCTGTGCGGTGAGCGCCGCCTCGGCGAGCGCGAGGTGGCTTTCTGTCGCCGACGGATTCTGTGCCGCGAGCCGCTGCAGCGCGGCGGCACGTTCGAGCGGCTCCGCTTCCGGATAAACCTCCAGATAGGTGCGGGCGAGATCGGGATGCGGCGCCGAATGCCAGGCGCGCTCGATCGCTCGAGCGGCGGCGCGCGATCGGCCCAGCGCTATCAACAGGCGAGCATGATGGCAGGCGACGGCCGCGAGATCGGGCGTCTGCGCCTGCGCCTTTGCCGCCAATGCAGCAGCTTGACGCAGCGCGCCGCGGTTCTCCGCGGCGCGGCTCAATTCGTGCCGCACCACACCGCGATGATGGCGCGCGCGATCGGGGGGTGTGACGCCGCGACGGTGCGAGATGGCGAGGGTATCCAGCGCAGCATCCCATTGGCCAGAGCGCGCCTGCAAGGCGAGTAGCGTTTCGGTCAGCCACGGCACATCCGGTCGAAGGCGTTGCGCGCGCTCGGCAAGCCGCAACGCGGTCTCGACCTGGCCGGCGCGCAATGCCTGAGCCAGAAGACCGCGCAACCCGATAAAGGCAGCATCCCCGCGCTCCGCCAGCATCGCGAAATGGTGCCGCGCGGTGGCGGCGTCGCCCTGATGCTCCGCTGCCTCGGCGGCGAGCAGCAGCGTCGCGGGCGTGTGGCCGAGCAACTTCTCGGCGCGATACGCCTGAAGCTGCGCTTCCGCCGGGTTGCCCGCCGCGAGTGCCACTAATCCTCGGGTCAGCGCCGCCTCCCCGGCACGGCGTTGCCGCTCGCGACGGCGTCGTCGGACATTTCGCGGCAGCCGCAGCAGCGCCGAGACAAGCCCGACGAGCCCCGATAGTGCCAATATCGCCAGCAGCACGGCGACGATCAGCACCCCGACCGAGGTGTCGATCTGCCAATCCTGCCAGACGATCTCGACCTGGCCCTGATGGTTGGCGAGAAACGCCGCGGCGGCTACCGACGCCGCTACGGCGACCAGTGCAATGAGTGCCCGCATCAACGGGACGGCCCGACTGACGTGTTTGCCTCCGACGGCTTGCCGAATCGTGCCACCAGCAGCGCCTCGATCCGCCGGAGCGCGGCCTCGACGCTCTGCCGCTCCCGCGCCATCGTCAGCCACGGCCGGGCGGCTTCGGCGGGAGCGCCGGTGAGCTTGTCGAGGGCGGCGATCGCGCCGGCGAGATCCCCCGCCGCCAAAGCGGTTTCGGCTGCGTTGACCGCTGCTTCGGGCGCGCTTTGCCCGGCGCCGGCGATGCGACGGATCGTCACCAGTCCGCGCAGCCGGGCTAGCGCCTCGCTGCCCCAGTCAGGCTGGCTGGGCGGCGTCTGCGCATTGGTTATCGAGGCGGCGAGCTCGTGCAGGCGTTTGGCCAGAACGGCGCGGCTGGCGACCCCGGTTTGCGCCGCTTCCGCCATCGGAGCCGCAACCTCGGCGATCTCGGGTCGGTTGCGCGCCAGTGCTGTCAGGGCCTCGTATTCTGCCGGGAACGGCCGCGCGGTCTGGACGGCATCGCGGACCTGCAACAGTGCAGTCATCAGCGCCGCATCGGCCGCATCCGTTGCGGATTGTGCCTGTGCCGACTTTTCCACGGCTTCGACCCGGGCGGAAAGAGCCGCGCCCGCCGAGGACAGGCTCGCCAGCTGCTGCCGCCAATCGGCAATGTCTTTCGCCGACGCTTCGGGCTTCGCTTCGAGCTTGGCGACCCGGCTGTCAAGCTGCTTCAGGCTGGATGCCGCGTCCGCCGCGCTCTGCTGCTCCTGCTTTTGCGCTCCTTCGAGTGCCGCAATGCGAGCCTCGAGCTGTTGCAAGGCAGAAGCGGCCTTGCCCGCGTTCTGCTGTTCTTCGCTCTGCTTCGCCTCGATGCCGCCGATGCGCCGGCCTAGCTGCTCCACGGCCGCAGCATTTTGGGTCGCGGCTTGGCGCTGCTGGTCGTAGGCGGTTTCTAGCCGCTTTATGCGCTGGGCAAGCTTCGCATCGGGCGCTCCGCCCCAAGGCAGAAGCCGGACGAGCGGCGGCGCCCAGAACGGCGCCGCTATGACAACCGCGAGCTGCACGACCAGAGCAGCGCCGAGTAAGATCGCGAGTGCACGATAGCGACGACGGGGTGCCGGCCCATCCGGCGGCTGGTCCTGCTCGATGAAGGGTTCGCTCATGCGCGCCGCCGCTCAACAAGGACGCGATCAAGCGCTGCAAGCAGCCCGGGCTGATCGGGGCTGCCGGCGATACACCGCTCTCGGATCGCAAGGCCGACGAGCGCCTTATCCGCAGCGGCGCTGATCGAGATTGCCGTCAGCCCGCGCAACGCCCCGACGAGGCCGGCGCGCTCGGCAAGGGCCGCAAAGACGGCCGCGGTGCGCGGCGAGAAGAACAGCGCAAAATCGACAAACCCGGCCGCAAGCGCCCGCACCGTCCCGGCGTTCAGCGCCGCCGCGGGCCGCGCCTCGTACAGCACTGCGCGCTCGATCGCGAAGCCATCCGCGCCGAGTGCGCCGACAAGGTCGCCGGCTATTTCGGTCCCAGCGACGTGCAATAACCGGCCTGCCCCGGGACATAGCCGGCCGCGCACGAGCCGGGCGAGATCCGCGACGTTGCCACCGGCGCTTTCGACCCGAGCAAAGCCTTCCGACCGCGCCCGCGCGGCGGTCGTCTCGCCGACCGCGAAAAGCGGCCGTTTCCGCTCGGACGAAAGCCGCGCCAACGCGCGCACGCCATTGGTGCTGGTGCAGAGAATTGCCTGAACGCCGGCGAGATCGGGGGCGGACACGTCGCGATAATGGATATCGAGCAAGGGTTCGACGATCGCCTCGATGCCGCGTTCGGCAAGCGCTGCGGCGAGCCCGGCCGCCTCGGCGCGTGGCCGCGTCACCAGCGCACGGAGGCCATGGCGCGCGCCGACGGTCGATCGCTCGATCCCCATGAGCCTTCATCGCCCAAGATCGGCGCGGTGACAAGGTTGCCGCGCATGGCAGCCGGCGCCCGATTGGTCCATAATTGCCTTAATCGCCGTGCGGCGAAGCGACGGGAGGATGGCAATGGCGCTGACGCAGGAACTCGGCCGGTTTGTCGCGGGCCTCACTTTTGAGAAGCTGCCGAAGGAGGCGGTCGAGATCGCCCGCACCGGGCTCATCGACACGATCGCAACGATGATCGCCGGCGCGCACGACCCGGCGCCGCAATTGCTGCGCAAAGGCCTCTCGCCCGCGCCGGGAAATGCGAGCCTCTATTTCTCCGGCGAGACCTGTGCCGCGCCCGAGGCGGCGTGGATCAACGGCACCGCCGGTCACGCGCTCGATTATGACGATGTCGGCTGCCGCGGCCATGTCTCGACCGTGCTGGTGCCGGCGATCCTCGCGGAAGCGGAGACGCTCGGGCTCGGCGGGCGCGAGATGTTCGCCGCCTATGTCGCCGGCTACGAGACCTGGGCCGAGCTGGCGCGCCGCGACCCCGGCCACCATCACGTCAAGGGTTGGCACCCAACCGGGATCTTCGGCGCGATCGGCGCCGGGGCGGCTTGCGCCGCGCTGCGGCGGCTCGACCCCGATCGGGCGACGATGGCGATCGCACTGTCGGCCTCTCAGGCGGGCGGCATCATGGCCAATTTCGGCACGATGACGAAGCCGTTCCACGCCGGCCGGGCGGCGCATGCCGGGCTTGTATCGGCCCGCCTTGCCGAACTCGGCTTCACCGCCGCGCCCGATGCGCTCGAGCACCCCCAGGGATTCCTCAGCGCGGTGTCGCCCGATGGCAAACCGGACCGCGAAGGCCCCTGCCCGGATTTTGGCAACGAATGGCACATCCTGAAACAAGGCCTCAGCATCAAGAAATACCCGGCCTGCTACTGTACCCATCGCGCGCTCGACGCGATGCTCGAACTGCTCGGCCGGCGACCGCTGCAGCCGGCGCAGATCGGCAAGATCACCGTGTCGATCAGCAAGACCCACTCGCTGATCCTGCGCAACCACGCGCCGCAGACCGGGCTCGAAGCCAAGTTCAGCATGGAATTCGCGATGGCGGCCGCGGTCATCTCCCGGCGCGCGAGCCTCGCCGAATACACCGACGAATTCGTGCACCGACCGGAGGTACAGGAGCTGATGCGGCGGGTCGCGATTGTCACGAACGAGAATTACGACCCAGTCGCCGTCGGCGCCTCGGTGTTCGACCAGGTCACGATCGAGCTGACGAGCGGCGAGCTTGTCGAGAGCGAACAGGTGCGGCGCGCCCGCGGCCACGCCGAGCGGCCGTTGGGCGAAGGAGAGCTGTTCGACAAGTTCCGCACCTGCCTCGACGCCGGCCACGCGCGGATCTCGCCCGAACGGCTGTTCGACCGGCTGCGCAAGCTCGAAACGATTTCGGCGCGCGAATTGACGGCGGTGTAACGGAGACTTGGCATCGCTCTCGCTTTCCCGACATAAGAACCGCGCGCTCCGGAGCGCGGCGGCTGCGCTGCGGCGGGTAGCCTTCGCATCGCTCCTGGTGGGCGGGAGCTTGGCGAGCGCACCCCCGGCGCTCGCGCAGAACCCCGACCAGGGATTTACCGTGCTTCATCTGAGCCAGAGCGCCGAACGCAAAATCGTGCGCGACCTGCTGCGCGTCGAGCTTAGGGTCGAGGAAACGGCACCGGACCCGCGGACCGTGCAGTCGGCGATCAACCGGCGCATGGCGGCCGCCCTCGATCGCGCGAAGCAGGCGCAGGGGGTTCGGGTCGAAACCGGCTCCTACAGTGTCGGCGAGGAGCGGCCACCGAACGGGCCCGCGCGCTGGCGCGGCAGCCAGTCAGTGATATTGACGAGCAAAGATGCGGACACGACGCTGAAGCTCGCCGGAACGCTGCAATCCGAAGGCCTGTCGATCGCAGCACTCACCTATGAGGTGTCGCCCGACACCGTGCGCGCCGCACAGGACGATCTGACCGCGGAGGCGTTTGCCGCGCTCGATGGCCGCGCCGCGTCGATTGCGGCAAACATGCATCTCGCCGCGCTGCGCTATCGCGATCTTCGCGTCGGCAATGCCGAAACCGACGGTCGTCCGGTGCCGCGTTTCGCCGCGATGGCAGCGGCGCCGGCGCCGGTGGCAGAACCCGGCGAGGCAGTGGTTCGGGTGACAATCGACGCCGAACTGCTGCTCGCATCGCCGCGGCCATGACCGAGACTTTCCGGTGCCGCTCCCAGATCCGCCCCTCCTCGTCATCTCCGACCGGAGCCAGGCCAAGCGCCCGCTGATCAAGGTCGCCGAAGCGGCTTTCGCCGGCGGCTGCCGCTGGTTCAGCCTGCGCGAGAAGGATCTGCCGGCCGATGAACGGCGCGCCCTGCTCGCGCGGTTGGTGGCGCTCGGGCATCGCTTCGGCGCGACGGTAACCGCGCATGAGGACCTCGAGGCGGTGATCGCTGCCGGCGCCGACGGGGTGCATCTGCCGGGCGGTGCCGACCCGGCAGCGGCTCGGGCGCACCTGCCGAATGGCCTGATCGGGGTCTCGGCGCATTCGCCGGCCGAAGCTGCGGCGTTGCTCAAGGCGGGCGCCGAATACGTGACCTTGAGCCCGATTTTCCTGACAGAAAGCAAGCCCGGCTACGGCCCTGCACTGGGGCTGGGTAGGTTGCGGGAAACAGCAGGATATGGCCCGGTGATCGCGCTCGCCGGTATCGACAAAAGCAACGCCGCGCAGTGCATGGCCGCCGGCGCGAGCGGCATCGCGGTCATGGGCGAAGTCATGCGCTCGACCGACCCCGAGGCTACCGTGCGCGCGCTGGTAGCGGCCATCGCCTCCTCCTAGACTTAGCTCCGCAGAACAGCGGAGAACGAGACCATGGCCGCGGATTACATCGTGATCGGCGCCGGTTCGGCGGGATGCGTGGTCGCCAGCCGGCTCTCCGAAGATGGCTCGCGGGTGACCCTGCTCGAAGCCGGCCCGCCTGACCGCGACATCTGGATTCACATCCCGGCCGGAGTGCTCCGCGTCCTCAACAACACCAAGATCAACTGGAATTTCCTCAGCGAGGGCGAGCCGGGCACCGGCGGCCGCCAGCTGCAATGGCCGCGCGGCAAGACCTTGGGCGGCACCAGCTCGATCAATGGCATGCTCTATGTCCGCGGCAACCCGGCCGATTACGACAGCTGGGCTCAGATGGGCTGCCGCGGCTGGAGCTATGAGGAAGTGCTGCCCTTCTTCAAGAAATCGGAGACCTATCGCGGCAATGGTGACCCGGAATACCGCAGCCAAGGCGGCCCGCTGATCGTCGAGGATTACCGCACGATCCTCGATCTGACCCACCGCTTTGTCGAGGCGGCGCAGCAGGCCGGGTTCCAATTCACTCCCGATTACAACGGCAAGCAGCAGGAGGGCGTCGCCTATTCTCAGATGACGCGACGCGGGAAATGGCGCGGCTCGACCGCGCAGACTTTCCTGCGGGAAGCACGCGGCCGCGGCAATCTGAAGGTCGAAACCGATGCGCTCGTCACCAAGCTGTTGTTCGACGGCAGGCGCTGCACCGGGGTTGCTTTTCGTCAGGGCGGGGTCGACCGGCAGGAGACCGCGGCACAAGAGGTCATCCTCTGCGGCGGTGCGGTCAATTCGCCGCATGTGCTGCAGATCTCCGGTATCGGCCCGGCCGCGCATCTGCAATCGATCGGCGTGCCGGTGCTGCACGACCTGCCCGGCGTTGGGGCGAACCTCAACGACCATTACGTGGTGCGCATCTCGCACCGGGTGCGCGGCGCGGAGACAATCAATCAGCTCGCCCGCGGCGCCCGGCTGATGCGCGAGGCCTTGAAGTTCGCGACGGTCGGCAACGGGGCGCTGACCTTTGGCGTGACCTCGGCGATGGTGTTCTGCCATAGCCGCGAGGGGCTGGCGGCGCCAGACCTGCAATTGCTGTTCACCCCGGCAAGCTATGCGCAGGGCGTGTTCCGCCAGTTGGAGCGCCAGCCTGGCATGACCGTCGCGGTCTGCCCAGTGCGGCCGGAAAGCCGCGGCACGATCATGGCGCAATCGCCCGACCCGACGGTCTACCCGGCGATCCGCCCGAACTACCTGTCGGCGCCGAGCGACCTGCGGGTGCTGATCGCCGGCATCCACCACACGCGCCGCATCTTTGCCCAGCCGGCGATAGGACCTTACACCGTCGAGGAGACGGTGCCGGGACCGGACGTGCAGAGCGACGAGCAGTTCGCCGAATTCGCCCGCAGCAACGGCACCAACGTCTTTCACCCGGTCGGCACCTGCAAGATGGGCACCGACCCGATGGCGGTGGTCGATCCGCGCCTGCGAGTCCATGGCATCGCGGGGTTGCGGGTCATCGACGCCTCGGTCATGCCGGCCGTCACCACCGGCAACACGAACGCGCCGACCATCATGGTCGGCGAGAAGGGCAGCGAGATGATCAAGGAAGACGCCCGCGAGCAACCGGCTGCGGCAGCGGCGGCCTGATTCAGTTATAGACCGGCTTGGTGCCGGGAGTCGGCGAATAGCCGAAGCTGCCGCGGGCGAGGATCGCCTCGCGTCCGCCCATCGCGGCGATCCGCGCCGCCTGGTCGGCGCGCGCCAGTGCGTCGGCCTTCTCGGGATCCACGACCCGGCGGAGCTCACGATCGCAATCGGCGACCAGAGCGCGATACCCGGGATCCCGTGCGAGATCGCGGGTTTCCTGCGGATCGGCGTCGAGATCGAAGAGCTGCGGCGGCATACCGACGTAACACACGTATTTGAACGGCCCCTTGCGGATCAGGAAGGCGCCGGCCGCTGCCCCGGCGGCGTGGTACTCGCACAGCATCGTGCGGCGCAGAGCAGTGCCGCGCACGACATCGATCAACGGCGCGCCGGGCAGGTCGCGATCGTCTGCATGCGGCGGGAGGCCGACGCAATCGGTGACGGTCGGGAACACATCGACCAGCGACACCGGCGCACGGCAGACAAAACCTTGCGGTATGTCGGGCCCGGCGAAGATCATCGGCACCCCAGCCGACTCTTCGTACATCGTCGATTTGCCCCAGAGCCGCCTTGTGCCGAGATTGTCGCCGTGGTCGCTCGAATAAAGCACGCGCGTCGTGTCGGCGAGCCCGACCGCGGCCAGCGCGTCGAGCAAGCGCCCGACATTGTGGTCGACAAAGCTGACGAGCCCGAAGTAAGCGGCGAGGGCACGCCGCAATTTCGTCTCGTCGAACCCCTTGTCGTAGATCTGGCACTCGCGGATGGCGGCGATGTAGGGGTGGTCCGGCTCCCGCTCGCCGGCGTCGTACAATGCCGGCCGCGGCAGCGATTCTTCCGGATAGCGGTCGTACCATTCCGGCCGGGCGATCAGCGGGAAGTGCGGACAAACGAGCGAGACGAACAGCACCCACGGCTTGCCGCCCCCATTCCTTTGATTGGGTCCAGCGGCGCGCGCCTTGAGCCAATCGACCGCCGCGGCGGTGATGTTGTCGTCGTAATCCTGATAGCTGGAATTGCCGGGGCCGGCGTCGTTGGCCAACCGCAACGCCGCCTTGCGCACCGGCAGCGGGTCGCGCAGCCAGCCGAGCGGATCGCCGATCCCGTCGACGACATGCAGCGGCATCACCTCCTCGGTAAAGCCGTTATCGTCATCGGCGCTCCGGAAATGAAGTTTGCCGATCGCGGTCACCTCGTGGCCGGCGCCGCGAAGCCGGTGGTGCCACGACGGCACGCTGCCGTCATAGGGAATGCCGTTGTCCCAGAAGCGGATCTGGTGGACATAGCGGCCGGTCGCCAGCGCGGCGCGCGAGGGCACGCAAATCGGCGAGTTGCAATAAGCCGAGGTGAAGCGCGCGCCGCGGGCCGCCAGCCGGTCGAGGTTCGGCGTCCGGATCGTCTCGTGGCCGCCGGCGCCCAGAACGCGCGGATTATGTTCGTCCGACAGGATGAGCAGCAGGTTCGCGGGGTTCACAGCGGCGCTCTCCGTGGCGGCGAGACCAGAACCGGGTCGGCCTCCTCGAAGGCGGCGAGGCTGCGTTCGATGGCGTCTTGCGGCAGGTCGCGGGTGATAAAGACGATGCGGGTGCGGCGGTCCTCGCTCGGCCATTGCGGCAGCAGCACCGGCGGGTGAAACACATGCTGCACCCCGTGCAGCACCACCGGCTGGTCGGGCCGGTCGGCGATCGCGACAATCGCCTTCAGGCGCAGCAGATCGTCGCCGCGCATCGTCGCCAGCGCGTCGAGCCAGGCCGACAGCGCATCCCAAGAGATCGGCCGCTCGCGGGTGATGCAGAAGGCGCGGATCTTCTCGTCATGCCGGTTGACGTCGTGATGCTGGTGTTCGTGGTCATCGTGGTATTCCGCGAGCGCTTCATCGTTGAGCCAGCGCCGCACCTCGACACTCTTCGTCTGCGGGTCAAAGACGCCGAGGCCGAACAGCGCGGCGGGATCGATCGCCCCTTGTATCGCACGCAGCCGCGGCGCGCCGGGATTGAGCGCGGAAAGACGTGCTTCGAGCGCGCCCACGGTCGCGGCGTCGGCGAGGTCGGATTTGGTGACGATCAGCCGGTCTGCGACCGCGGCCTGCTTCACCGCCTCGGGCTGGCGATCGAGGGTCGCGGCGCCGTTGACCGCGTCGATGGTGGTGACGACGCCATCGATCATGTAGCGCTCGACGACGATCGGGTCGGACATCAGCGCGTGCAGTACCGGGGCCGGGTCGGCAAGACCTGTCGTCTCGATCACCGCGCGGGTGAAATAGGGGACCCCGCCCTTGACCCGGCTGACGAAGAGATCGGTCAGCGTGTTGGCGATGTCGCCGCGCACCGTGCAGCAGAGACAGCCGCTGTTGAGCAGCACCACATCCTCGGTGGCGCTTTCGACCAGGAGATGGTCGAGGCCGATCTCGCCGAACTCGTTGACGATGACCGCGGTCGCCGCCATCCCCGGCTGCTTCAGCACATGATTGAGCAGCGTCGTCTTGCCGCTGCCGAGAAACCCGGTCAGCACCGTCACCGGAATCCGGGACAACGCATTGCTCGCGGCCGCCAACCTGCCCTCCTTCGAAGTATCCGGCAGACTTTCCCGCGATTCCGAACCGCCGTCGAGGCTCGCGTGCACCGCCCTGCGATCGGGCGGGGAGGAAATCACCGGACCTTGCGTATTACGGGGCAAGAAGCGTGCGCGGCGCTCCCGAGCGCGCTGGGGTGGGGTGGGGATGTATCCTTTCTTGTACTGGACCGGCATGGGAACGCTGCTCGTCTGGACGGCCGTTTCCGCCTATACGGCATTCATCGGCTTCTGAGCCGTTCGGGCGGCCCCTCGCGGCCGCGAAAATGTCCTGACCGCGACCCTTGCCGCGGCTTATGATGCCTGGCCTGAGCGAAACCCAGCCTGCAGGTATCGGGACATGGCGGAGATCCAGCATTTCATCGACGGCAAGCGCGCCGACGGCAAGAGTGGGCGCTGGGGCGACGTGTTCAATCCGGCGACCGGCGAGAAGATCCGCCGCGTCGCCCTTGCCGGGGCCGCCGAGGTCGATGCCGCGGTGCAGTCCGCCGCCAAGGCGTTTCCCGGCTGGGCCGCGACCCCGCCGCTGACGCGCGCCCGCATCCTGTTCAAGTTTCTCGAGCTTCTGGCCCGCGACCACGACAATCTCGCGCGAACCATTTCCGAGGAGCACGGCAAGGTGTTCTCCGACGCGCAGGGCGAGATCACCCGCGGCGTCGAGGTGGTCGAGTTCGCCTGCGGCATCCCGCATCTGCTGAAGGGCGAGTTCACCGAGCAGGTCGGGCGCGGCATCGACAGCTGGTCGGTGCGCCAGCCCTTGGGCGTCTGCGCCGGCATCACCCCGTTCAACTTTCCGGCGATGGTACCGATGTGGATGTTTCCGATGGCGATCGCCACCGGCAACACCTTCATCCTGAAGCCGTCCGAGCGCGATCCGTCGGCCGGCATCCGCATCGCCGAGCTGTTGACCGAGGCCGGGCTGCCGCCGGGCGTCTTCAACGTCGTCAACGGCGACAAGGAGGCGGTCGACGCGATCCTGCAGCATCCGGGGATCGCCGCGGTCAGCTTTGTCGGCTCGACCGCGATCGCCGAATACATCTACGCGACGGCGGCGGCGGCCGGGAAACGGGTGCAGGCGCTGGGCGGCGCCAAAAACCACATGGTGGTCATGCCCGACGCCGATCTCGACCAGGCAACCGACGCCTTGATGGGCGCGGCTTATGGCGCGGCCGGCGAGCGCTGCATGGCGGTGTCGGTCGCGGTCGCGGTCGGCGGGGTCGGCGACAGACTGATGGACAGGCTGGTGCCGCGGGTGCGGGCATTGAAGATCGGCCCGGGCACCGACCCGGAGGCCGAGATGGGCCCGCTCGTCACCAAGCAGCATCTCGACAAGGTCAGCTCCTATGTCGATCTCGGCGTCAAGGAGGGCGCCAAGCTCGTCGTCGATGGCCGCGATCTCAAGCTGCAAGGCTACGAAAACGGCTTCTTTATCGGCGGCTGCGTCTTCGACGAGGTCAAGCCCGAGATGCGCATCTACAAGCAGGAGATCTTCGGCCCGGTGCTGTCGGTCGTGCGCACCGATACCTTCGACGAGGCGACAAAACTCGCGAGCGAACACGAATACGGCAATGGCGTCGCGATCTTCACCCGCGACGGCGATGCCGCGCGCGAATTCGCCAGCCGGGTGCAGATCGGCATGGTCGGCATCAACGTGCCGATCCCGGTGCCGATGGCGTTCCACAGCTTCGGCGGCTGGAAGCGCTCGCTGTTCGGCGACATGGCGGTCTACGGCAGCGAGGGCGTGCGCTTCTACACGCGGCTGAAAACCGTGACCGCGCGCTGGCCCACCGGCATCCGCGCCGGCGCCGAATACGTGATGCCGACGATGCGGTGAGCGGCGCCAGATCAGCGTTGCAGCGCGGCTATGGCAGGCATACTTTTGGATCATGAAACGCGCCGTCATATGCCGCAGCCCGCATGTCATGGGCGGGACTCCGGTTTTCTGCGGGACGCGGGTTCCGGTGCAGACGCTGCTCGATTATCTCGAGGCAGGTGATTCGATCGACGAGTTTCTTGCCGGTTTCCCCTCGGTCACTCGGGAGCAGGTCATCGAGTTTCTGGAAGCCGCAAAAGACCGGCTCGTTGAAACGATCGGGTGAGGATCTTTCTCGACGAATGCGTTGACTGGCGCCTCTCGCGAGAGCTCGCCGGGCACGAGACCGCCACCGCCCGCCAAATGGGCTGGACTTCGATCGAAAATGGCGAGCTGCTTGCGCTCGCATCACAACAATTCGATGTGTTCGTCACCGTCGATCGAAACCTTTCGTCCCAGCAGAACCTGAGCGGGCTGAGGATCGCTGTCGTTGTTCTGCGAGCGACGACAAACAGGCTGGCAGATCTCAAGCTGTTGACGCCGAAACTGCTGGCGACCATCCGTTCCGCTCCGCCGGGGCAGGCAACGATTGTCGAGGCGTTATAGCCGCGCCGCCTCGCCGGCATCCGCGCCGGCGCCGAATACGTGATGCCGACGATGCGGTGAGTTCTATGACGACCGAGAGCGGGCCGCTGCTGATACCACCGAGAGAACAAGCCCGAAAACCCCAAGACTTTGAATACACACGGTTTTTGGCCGAGAAAAGGCGACCGATAACAGCGGCGGAACAGCGGGATAACAGCAACGGAACAGCGAGATTGAGCAAACAGCCGAACGGCAAATGGGCCGTTCGACCCAAAACAGCCCGAGCCGCCACGCCGGTGCTGGCGGGCGGGCGAGAGACCAATCCGGATTGCAGTGTGCGCTTCTCATATCACAACAATCCGGATTTGTCAAGTTAAAAAAATATACTCTTTCACAACGGTCAGCGCACCAGGTCGGTGGCGAGGTGATAGAGGCAGTCGCCGCGCTCGACGCGGCCGGGGACACGCTTGCAGATGACCGTGCCGGGCCGGGCAAAGCGGGCGACGGCCGGCTCGCGCCACGGGGTGTCGTGCGGATGGATGATGCCCGCCGCGGTGCCGGCCTCGATTTCGGCGCCAAGCTCGACGAGCGGCTCGAACAGGCCCCCTTCCGGCGCGTAGCAATAATAATCCTGGCCGCTAATCTGCATCAGCCGCGTTGCGTGCTCGGCCGGCGGCGGCTCGCTCGTCAGCGCGCCAAGCGCATGCAGCACGCGGCGCACCCCGCCCTCGGCGATGTGCAGCGCGGCCGGGGTCACCTGGCCGCCGCCCGCCAGCTCTGTGCTCATGTGGCGAACGCCGACCCGCGCCGCGGCCGCGGTCAGCGTCATATCGCCCCAACCGCCGCCAGCCACGAGATAGCCGATCGGGGCGCCGAAGACGCGCATCAGCTCGGTCGCGCGCTCGAGGTCCTGCGGCGTGTCGGGCCGCCGCCCCAACGTGCTCGGTATGTAAGTCAGCGAGCTGCCGCCCGAGTGAATATCGAGCACGAAATCGCAACACGGCAGCAATTCGCTCTCGATGTAATAGGCGATCTGCGCCGTCGGTCCGCCGGTCGGGTCGCCGGGAAAGCTGCGGTTCAGATTGCCCTGATCGAGCGGCGAGGTACGGGTGCCGGCCATCGCGGCCGGAAAGTTCGCCGAGGGCAGGATGATGATACGGCCGCGCACCTCGGCCGGGTCGAGGCTGCGGATCAGCCTGCCGAGAGCGACCTGGCCTTCATATTCGTCCCCATGATTGCCGCCCATCAGCAGGATTCGCGGGCCCTCGCCGTTACCGCCGGTGTTGCTTATCTGGGCGATCGGGATCGGGATCCAGCCATAGGCGGAACGGTGCACCGAGTGCGGCAGACGCAGAAACCCGGTCTGCTTGCCGTCGCCGTCGAGATCGATTTCCGGGGAGAGACGGCTCCTCGCACGCATAGAAAACTCCTGGCTCCGGCATCATTGGCGGCAAAAGCCGCCTGACCATAGAAGCCGAGATGCCACGCGCCAACAGAATCGGTTCGGGACGCGCGGCGCCGAGGAGCGCTCGCACAACGGCGTTCGGGATGCCTGTTTCGTTTGTTTTTTACAGTCGGGAAACTCGTCGCCGCGCGACGGTCTGTCCGTGCTCTGCGAGCCGATGATTTTACATCCCTGCAATACAAATATAGCTTCGCCGTTATTCCCTGCCCGCCCCAGGTTCGACGACCCAACCCGAGCTCGTGCGGAGCATTCGTGGCAATGGAGCGTACACGGGAGCGGGCCCCGCATGCTGCGGTGCGGCATCGCCGCGCGGTTGCGCCGACAGGCTGAATTTTCGCGATTGCGCAATCGCTCACACGGCTTATCTTCAAATTGGAGCGTCGGCATCGCGGGATGCCGCGAGGGCGGCGCATTTGTTGAGCCGTGCCTCGCGAGGCTGAGGATCTTGTTTTGAGCGTCGCCGAGCAAAAAGAATTCCATTCGCACCGCCGCGCCTTTCCGCATTTGCGCACGCGGGCGCGGCTCTTCGTCCGCCAGAACATCCGCCAGAACGAGCTTGGCCTCAGCATCGTGGCCGCGGCGATCGGCATGGCCATCGCGTTCGGCGTCGCGCTGGTGCACGAGATGGTCAGCGGGATGCATACGCTGTTGTTCGGCGTGCCGATCGAGTCGCATCTCGGCGGCACGGACGATATCGACCCGTGGCGGCGCATCCTGGTGCCGAGCCTCGGCGGCCTCTGCTATGGCCTGATCGCCTACATGATGTGGCGCTGGCGGCCGCGCGACATCGTCGACGCGATCGAGGCCAACGCGCTGCATGGCGGGCGCATGTCGTTGAGCGACAGCCTGCGGCTGACCGCTCTGACCATTCTCTCCGGCGGGGTCGGCGCCTCGGTCGGGTTGGAAGCCGCCTTCACCCAGCTCGGCTCCGGCACCGCCTCGCATATCGGCCGCATGCTCCATCTGCGGCGCAACGATCTGCGCACCTTTGTCGGCTGCGGCGCCGCCGCGGCGATCGCTGCCGCGTTCAACGCGCCGCTGGCCGGCGCGTTCTACGCTTTCGAGCTGATCATCGGCAGCTACACGCTGGCGACATTAGCGCCGGTCGTGATCGCGGCGATCATGGCGACGCTGGTCACCCGCGAGCTGTTCGGCGTGCAGCCGATCTTCATCACCTACAATCATGTCGATTTGGCCGCGGGGCATTACTTCATTCTGTGGGCCATCGGGATCGCCGCCGCAGGCCTCTCTATCGCGGCGATGCTCGGGGTCACGCTCGTCGAACAATTATCGCGGCGCTTCGCCCTGCCGATCTGGGCTCGGCCGGCGGTGGGCGGCCTCATTCTCGGCCTCTTCGCCTTGGCTTTTCCGCAGGTCCTCGGCAGCGGCCGGGGCGGCATCGTAACCGCGATCGAATCCGGCTCGGCGGGTTGGCAGCTGCCGCTGCTGATCGGCTTGATCTTCGCCAAGATGGCCGGCTCCGCGGTGTCGATCGGCAGCGGGTTCCGCGGCGGCATGTTCAGCTCCTCGCTGTTTCTCGGCGCCCTGTTCGGGGTCGCTTCCTCGGCGATCGTGCACCGCTTTCTGTCCTGGGCACCGCCCGACGAGGCGATCTTTGTGCTGGCCGGCATGGGCGCGGTCGGCGCCGGCGTCGTCGGCGCGCCGATCACGATGGTGTTGTTGACACTCGAAGCGACCGCCGATTTCTCGGCGACGATGGGGGTCACCGTCGCCGTCGTGACCGCCGCCCTCGTGGTGCGCCATTGGTTCGGCTACTCCTTCGCCACGTGGCGCTTCCATCTGCGCGGGGTGGCGCTGCACAGCCCGCACGACATCGGCTGGCTGCACGAATTGCAGGTAGCGAAGCTGATGCGGCAGGACTTTGCCGCGGTGCCGCCCTCGATGCCGCTCGCCGAGTTGTGTCGGCAATTCCCGATCGGCGATGCGCATCAGGTGTTCGTCGTCGGCGAAAACGGCGGCTATCGGGGCTATGTCGATCTGGTCCAAGCGCACAGCTTCGAATTGGACGCGGACCGCGACCGGCTCACCGCGGCCGACGTCGCGCACGGCGCCGATCATTTTCTGACCCCCGGCCAGCCGGTGCGCGAGACGCTCGATCTCTTTATCGCCTCGGCGGCAGAGGTTCTGGCGGTCGTCGACAATGCGCGCGATCGGCGCGTCCAGGGCTACCTCGGCGAGGCGTACGCGTTGCGCCGCTATTACCGCGAGCTCGAGGCCAGACATCGCGAAGAACTCGGCGACGAGGCGCTGTTCGATCCAGCCCGGTGGCCGGCGGACCGCTGAACGTTGGCATTATCCGACCCACTTCCGGCAAAGGCGATACGGTAATTCGGGTAATATCCCTCGGGAGGGGGTGTTCGAGCCTCGCTCGAATGCTATGCTTCGCCGGATGACGAAGCTCCGACTGCTGATCCTCTGTCTTCCTTTCCTTGGTTTTGCCGGTCTCGGCTCGGCCCGAGCCGATGACATCGCGCCGACGCGTATCGGCCGGGTCAGCGCCGTCGATGGCATGGTTTCGCTTCGCCCGTCCGGGGGCGAGTGGAGCGACTCGGCCATCAACGACCCGGTGGCCGCCGGGATGTCGGTGCGAACCGGGGGCCAGGCCCGTGCTCAGCTCCGCGTCGGCGCCGATACGATCGCCTTGTCGGCCGCAACCAGGATCGAGGTCGGCCGGCTCGATGAAAGCGCAACTCAGGTCGCGGTGCCGCAAGGTCGGATCGGCGTCCATCTCGCCGGCCTCGATCCCGGCAGCAGCATCGAGATCGATCTCCCGCACGGCGGTGTCTGGCTCCTCGCGGCGGGCGACTATGACATTTCCGCGGGTGACGAGAAGACGCCTGGCCGGGTCGCGGCGCTGACGGGCAGCGCCCATGTCGTTGCCGACGGTATCGACACCACGGTCGCTACCGGTTCCGCGCTGGCGTTGAGCAGCGGCAGCCGGGCCGTCGCGAAGCTGGACGGGGGAGTACGAGACGAATTCCTTGCGTGGTGGCGACCGCCCGGCGACGACGGGATCGGGCCGCAAGCGTTGCGTTTCGTCTCCCCCGACATGACCGGCTACGAGGCGCTCGATGCCGGCGGCACCTGGGAAGAAGCCGAGGGCTACGGCGAGGTCTGGTACCCGAACGTGGTCGCGCAAAGCTGGGCGCCCTATCGTTATGGACATTGGCGCTCGCTGGCGACCTGGGGCTGGACCTGGATCGACGATATGCCCTGGGGGTTCGCGCCGTCGCATTACGGGCGTTGGGCGCGGATCGACGACCGCTGGGCCTGGGTTCCCGGACCGCGCGTCGACCACCCGGCCTATGCGCCGGCGCTGGTCGCCTTCCTCGGCACTGCCGGGGTCGGGCTCAGCTATCCCGACGGCAACGGGCCGGCGGTCGCCTGGTTTCCGCTCGCTCCGGGCGAAGTCTATTGGCCGGGCTATACGAGCGATCTCGAGGTGATCCGCCGCATCAATGCCGGCGCGGTCCATAATGTGGCCGCGATCGGGCCGGGATTGAATGGCCAGCTGCCGGCGGCGGTCGTCAACGGCGATTACCGGAACCGCCGCTTTGCCAGCGTGGTACCGCGGCCGGTCTTTGTTGCCGGACGCGCCGTCGCATCGTCGATGATCGAGCTTCCCGGCGCTCGGCTCGACAACGCGCCGTTGCTGGCGGGCTCACCGCAAATCCCGCCGGCAGCACCCCCGTCGCCGCAGCAGGTCGCCAGCGCGGTGCATACGCTCAACCGGATCCTGGCGCCGCGTGCGACAACAAACGCGGCTGTGGCCGCGGCTCACACCCCCGTTGCCCACGCGACTGCGGTGCTGCGTGGCGGCGAGCATTCGGCGCGGTTCGCGGCCATGTGCCCGAGCACGATCGCGGCAATGCCCAGCGGAGGCACGAGCGCCACGATGCTGAGTCCCAGAGCGGCCCGCGCCATCGCATGGCAGCGTGCGGGAGCCCGTGCGCGTGAAACCGAGACGTGGGTGTGTGGGAGCGCCATGGCGTCTACTCGACCGCCTCCCCGAACTCCGGACACGCCTTGTGCTCGAGCAGGAGAATGCGGTTCAACTGGTTGACCGAATCACCGCTTGAGCTGCGCACCACCCCGGTCTGATCGACGCAGTAGACAGGCGAATTGGGGGGA
>Ga0209380_10000212_pt1 | contig 39609 bp, 36 predicted proteins | sample HubBroMetageWFT6_FD_188347 | JGI IMG/M metagenome (GOLD analysis project Ga0209380, IMG submission 188347) | Warmed and freeze-thawed soil microbial communities from the Hubbard Brook experimental Forest, New Hampshire - Hubbard Brook CCASE Soil... | ecosystem: Environmental > Terrestrial >...
CCCATATGGCCATCCCTGCTGCAACGGCTTTCATCGTTGGTCGATCGGGACGTACTGGTTGGGATAGTCCGGCCCCAGATATTCGGCGCGCGGACGGATCAGGCGATTGTCGTTGAGTTGCTCGATGACATGGGCGGCCCAGCCACTGACGCGGGAGACCGCGAAGATGGGCGTGAACAGGTCGACATCGATTCCCAAGGTGTGATAAGTGGAGGCCGAGTAGAAGTCGACATTGGCATTCAGATTCTTGTCGGCTTTTACAAACTCCTCAATCTTGTGGGAAATTTCAAACCACTTTCCCTGGCCGCTGGAATTGCCCAGGTCACGGGACATCGCGCGGAGGTGCGTCGCGCGAGGGTCCTCGGTGTGGTAGACGCGATGTCCAAAGCCGGGGATCTTTTTCTTTTGAGCCAGCATGCCTTTGACATACTCGACAGGGTCGACGCCAGAGGCGTCGATCGCCTCCAAAATATGAAATACCGCTTCGTTGGCGCCACCGTGCAACGGTCCTTTCAGAGCGCCGATGGCGGAGGTGATTGCCGAATGCATATCCGACAAAGTTGCCGCTGTAACCCTTGCGGCAAACGTCGACGCGTTGAGTTCATGGTCGGCGTGAAGAATCAAAGCGATGTCTAGAGCGCGCTCGGCGGTCGGCGTAGGATGCTTTCCGTTCAGCATGAGCAGAAAGTTCGCAGCATGAGAGAGTGCGCGATCCGGTTCGACGACGGGACGCCCCTTGCGAATGCGGTCATACGCAGCGACGATCATGGCGATCTGCGACGTAATGCGAATCGCTTTGTCTTCATTGGCCTTGCTGTCGTTGCTCTTTTCTTGAGGATCATAAAATGACAACGCCGAAACCGCTGTACGCAGCACGTCCATGGGCAAGGCGTGCCGAGGCGCGTTGCGCAGCAGGGTGATGATCGACGCATCCAGCTTGCGCTCTTCCGCCAGGCGCTCGTGTAGTTCGCGCAGTTCACTGCGTGTGGGCAATTTTCCGAACCACAACAAGTAGCAAGTCTCTTCAAAATTCGACTGGTGCGCCAACTCGTGAATATCGATCCCGCGATAGGCCAGGACACCGCGCTCTCCGTCGATGTAACAAATCTTGGAATTCGTAGCTACGACGCCCTCAAGGCCTTTGGGCGCAAGGTTTGTGGTCGCGCTGGACATTGGATTCTCGCTTCGATCTCCGGACTTTGCGTTGCGGGACCGCGCGAGTGGACGCGGGAGGGCAACCTTTTTTTATACCTGAAACGGAGCGAACTTTCCAACCGCAGCGGGGGAATTTCGGGGGAATCGGTGTGCCGGAATGTGCCAAGGAGATCTCGAAGATCCGCTCTTGGCGTGCATTTTTGGCTCAATGGGCAGCGACGGGGTTTTGCTAGGCGCCTTTCTAGGAGTGTATACTCAACAGTTCTTCTGCAAATCATCAGAGTTTTCCAGCAGCTATTCATACTCCCATGGAAGGACAGCCCGGAATGAAACGGTTTTTCTCGCTTCTACTCGCGTTTGCATTCATTTTTTCCACACTAGCCACCGCCGACGAGGGTATGTGGCTCTACAATGCTCCCCCAAAGGACAAAATTAGAGCAAAATACGGCTTCGAAGTTACCCAACAATGGCTCGATCATGTTCGTCTGTCTTCGGTACGATTCAACAACGGCGGCTCGGGCTCATTTGTTTCGGCGGACGGCTTGACCTTCACCAATCATCACGTTGGAGCCGGCTGTGTGCAGCAGCTTTCGACCGAAGGACATGACTACATCAAGACCGGTTTTTACGCCAAGACTCAGGCGGAAGAGGCGAAGTGCCCGAACCTTGAACTGAACCAGCTTGTAGGCATCGAAGATGTTACCGACAAGGTGAACGCCGGCGTCAAGTCAGCGATGTCTGCCGCTGAAGCCGGACAGGCCCAGCGCGCTGCGATGTCGCAAGTTGAAAAGGATTGCTCCGCCTCGACCGGACTGCGTTGCGATGTGGTTCTTCTTTATTCGGGTCAGGTTTATAACCTCTACAAATACAAAAAGTACACCGATGTGAGACTGGTGTTCGCGCCGGAATTCGACATCGCCTTCTTCGGCGGCGATCCGGACAACTTCACCTACCCGCGCTACGATCTGGACATTACTTTCTTCCGGGTCTACGAGAACGGCAAACCGGCGCACCTCGACCATTTTCTACAGTGGTCACACGCTGGTGTGAAAGACGGGGATCTGATTTTCGTTTCCGGGCATCCTGGAAATACAGGGCGCATGCTCACGATGGCGCAACTCGAGTTTTTGCGCGATGTGCAATATCCGGCGGCGGTGAAACTTTTCAAGCGGCGCATCGCCCTGCTCGAAGACTTCAGCAAGCAATCGGAAGAAAACGCCCGCATCGCCAAGGAAGATATTTTCGGGCTGCAGAATTCGCAGAAAGCGATCACCGGCTACCAGTCGGGCTTGCTGGACAAAACCATCATGGACACCAAGGCCGCGGACGAAGCCAAACTGCGCGCCGCGTTCAAGGCTGATCCGAAGAATGCCGCAGCCGGCGATCCATGGGATGAGATCGCGCAGGCCATTCAGGTGCAAAAGTCAATCTATCCCAATTTGACTTATCTGGAACGCATGCGTGGATTCTCTTCGCGCCTGGCCACGATCGCCAGAACCTTGGTGCGAGCCGCCGCTGAGAAGCCGAAACCGAATCCGGAGCGCATGCGGGAATTCCGTGATTCTGCTCTGCCGTCGTTAGAGCAAACTCTGTTCTCAAGCGAACCGATTTACAAGAATCTGGACATCGCACTGTTGGCTGACTCGCTCGGCGAGATGGAAAATGAGCTGGGCAAAGACAATCCTGATGTGCAAAAGGTGCTCCAGGGAAAAAGCCCTGCGGACGCCGCAAGGGATCTGATCACGAACACGAAACTCGACGATGTCGCCGTGCGCAAGCAGTTGTACGAAGGTGGCCAGACGGCGATTGCTGCCAGTACCGATCCGCTGATCTTGGCGATGCATGCAGTCGATCCCTCAGCCCGCGCGGCCCGCAAGCAATTCGAAGACCAGGTTGACTCGGTCGTGCGGCGTGACGGCACAGTCATCGCCAAAGCCCGCTTCGCCTTGAACGGCTTCAATCAACCGCCGGATGCGACCTTTACGCTTCGCCTGAGCTATGGAGCTGTAAAAGGCTACCAGGAAAATGGGAAGTCGATTCCGTTTGCCACCAGCATGGGCGGAGCCTACGAGCATGCAGCCGAACATAATAACCAGTCGCCCTACAACTTGCCGGAGAGCTGGATGAAGTCGAAGGCGAACCTCGACTTGAAGACTCCGCTGAATTTTGTGTCAACCGCTGACATCATTGGAGGCAATTCTGGATCGCCAACGGTGAACCAGAAGGGCGAAGTGGTGGGAATCATCTTCGACGGTAATATTGAATCCCTACCCTGGAATTTTGCCTACAGCGATGTGCAAGGACGTGCTGTTTCTGTGGATTCGCGGGGGATTCAGGAAGCCCTGCGCAAGGTCTACGGAGCAACCGCCCTGGCGGAGGAGCTGATGGGAACCAAGGCTGACGCAGCCAATCGAGGAGAGTAGGCGTTTCTCGCTGCGGAAACAGGAAAGGTCCGCACTCGAAGCGGGCCTTTTCCATAACCCATCAAAATCAGGCAGGCCAAAGAGTCAGCGCGGTTTTCGTCAGGATCTGCTCCTGAACGACCTTGCCCAGCGGGAGAGCGCGGAATTCATCCAGATTCTTTTTGATGTCCGGGACGCCCGGCCCGGGCCAGTCTGTGCCGAATAGCGTTTTATGAGCGATTTCTTCCAGGCGCGGGAAGTATTTCAGCAAGGTTTTCGGCGGAATGCCACTGATGTCGAGATAAACGTTTGGATGCCGTCGAACCAGGAAGAATGAGGTCTGCATCCACAGAGGACGTCCGCCGTGAGCCAGCAAGATTTTGAGCTTGGGGAAATCCACAGCAACATCATCAACGTAGATAGGGTCGCCGTACTTGTTGCGCGCCCCGGGAAAAATCGATGTTCCTGTGTGGAACATGACTGGCACGCCATTCGCTTCCGCAGCCCGGTAGATGATTTCCAGTTCCTTCACGCCGCTCAGGTAGTCGTTAGGAAACAGCAATTGGTGCGGCGGGTGAATCTTGATCATCTGCAATCCCAGGCGCAGAATGTGCTCCACATCTGCCAGCACGTTGGTCGTATGCCTGGGATGCAGGCTGCCGCATGAGAGCAGCCGCTTTGGATCTTCCTTCACGTAGTCGGCGACGAACTGATTCACTCCGTTCGTAAACCCGATTACCTCCGGAGCCACGTAGTTGATGAGCATGGCGCGGTCAACGCCGCTCGCGTCCAGAAACTTCAGGAAAGCCTTGGGGGAGCGGCAGAATTCGACGATTTGATCGAAGTTCGGCCGCTTCTTCTGCATGAGCTCCAGCGCGTGAGGCTTGAACATTTCCATCGGCTGGATGTGGATGTGGCAGTCAGTGATCAAGGGAGTCGCGGGTCGTTTATCCCAGCGCTGAATTCTAGCAGGTGTCGGGCAGAATACTGCGCCAGACACTTAGGCCGCGGGCCCTCTTTAAACTGCGGGGCACGGCTCGAATGATGACCAGTCGATGGTTTGCTGGAATTGCTCGTCCGGCTGAACCATGGTTTGGAAGGTAAATGCAAATTGCGTCGGCCCGTATTGATCCAGGTGGGCAAGACGCTTCTTGGCTTCGTCGATGCCGGGAATATGTCCGACGGGCACCCACCATAACGCGAGGTAGATACCTGCGAACCTTTCGAACCACTCCTCCCGGTGGCGGAGCATCTCTGCGTGCGCCGTCTTGTAAACGTAATGCCGGAGGGCATCAATTGTTTCCCAAACCGACATATTGAGGAGGATTCGGTCGTCATGCTCGTAGGGTCGAAAGTAGGTTGCATTTCCCTCCAACGTTTGCAGGCGCCAAACAAATCCCGGGCTCCGATCGGCGAGGGCGTTGAGGTCATCCAGTCGCGTCATAAATCCGGCCATCATGGGATCCTCGACCGGCCCCTTCGCCCGCCCAATATTAATCTGAGCAATATGATAGTTGGCCATTTTTCCTCTTCTAGCCCGGAGGTTGGCTAGCCTCGAGCGGTTGTTTGGGATGCTGCGAGTACGGCTCGCTTGGTAAACACCCGGATCATCTCGCGGCGATATTCGGGCGTCAGCGCGGACGTGGTGAGCGGCTTCGCAGTCTTCGCAGCCAGATCGCCAACCGCTTCGGCCAACCTCTCGTCGACTGTCCTCCCCCTCAGCAAAGCGCTGACTCCCTTCACCAGGACGGGGGCAGGATTCACTGCCGTAATCCCGATGCGAGCATCCGAGACCTGACCGTTCGATCGCTTCATCACGACTGCGACACCGGCGAGCGGATAATCAATCGAGCCCCGAACGCGTAGTTTCCGATAGACTCCGCGGTACTCCGCGCTCGAAGCCGGCAGGAACACGCGTGTAACCAGTTCATTTGACCTGAGTTTGCGATAGTTGTCACCGAGGCCCGTGTAAAAAGTTTGTAAAGAGATACGAGCAGCCCCGGCGGCGCTTAGGATTTCGATTTCCGCGTCAAGACAGAGCAAAGCCGGGGGAGTGTCGCCGGAAAATACCGCCCAGCATTTCGTTCCGCCTGGGGCTACGTGGCACAAGTCGCCGTCTTTCTTGATGCAAAATCCGCAGCCTTTCCGCCACGTGAGCGACTGGTTGTACCACAGGCAGCGCGTGTCCAGACAGATGTTGCCGCCGATTGTGCCCATATTGCGCAGGATGGGCGAGGCCACTGTAGCCGCGGCTTCGGCCACCACGGAGTAGTGCTTTCGCAGAAAATCGGATCGTTCAATCTCCCGCAGCGTGGTGAGAGCGCCGATCTCTACTCCGCCGTCAGCCTGTGGCCTGATCCCGCGCATCGCAGCAATTCCGTGAAGATCGAGAACGTATTCCGGCTCGAAAAGCTTTTGACGCATCGACGGAATCAGATCGGTGCCGCCAGCCAACACACGGAGGTTCCCGGCATGCTCGTCCAAGTGGTGAACCGCTTGTTCGACGCTGCGCGGCCGGAGCAGTTTGAATTCCGGCAGGCTCAATCGGCGCCTCCTCGGACCGAGGGAGCTTCCTGGCGCGCAGGGTCGAGCGCATGGCGCTGCGGTCCTTTCCCTTTAAAGCACAGCGAACCACCATGTTCGCGGAAGCGTTGCGGCGAAGTCGGGTCAACGCCTTGCGTAAGGTTTAGGGCCTTGGCCTGGTTCTTGGCGCGCACGGCCGCCAAGACTCTCTCCGGCGTAAAGGGCGACTCATGCAAGCGCACTCCAACCGCATCGTAGATTGCGTTTGCAATCGCGGGAATCGTTGCCGCCAGCGATCCTTCGCTGCATTCCTTCGCGCCGAACGGGCCTTCCGGGTCGATGCTCTCCACTATGATGGGCTCCACTTCGGGCGACTCCACCGATGACGGGCTGCGATATTCGAGAAGTCCGGGATTCATCAGCATGCCGTCTTTCCAGACCATCTCTTCGGTGAGCGCCTGCCCCATGCCCATCCAGACGGAACCGATGATCTGGCCTTCCACAGAGACAGGATTCAAGGCGCGGCCGCAATCGTGCGCCGCCCATACTTTGTGCACCGTGACTTCGCCGGTTTCTTCATCGACGCTGACTTCCGCGACTTGCGCTGAATACGAATAGGCTGGCGACGGTCCTACGCCTGCTCCCTTGTGTTTGCCACCACGGGCTTCTTGCGGAGGAGCATACGATCCAGTGCCGGTGAGGGCTCCGTGGAAGTCGATGGCCGCGACGACTGCTTCCTCGAATGTCATCCAGTCTTTGGGGCCTTCTTCGTTCCGCTTCTGTTGCAGCGATCTGCGAAGGATCTGGCCCTCCACGCGTCCGCTGACGGAGGCTCCCGCTTGGGTTATATCGACCTCGTCAGCCAGGGCTTTCTTCACCGTCGTGTCCCTCGTTCCCTTCTTAAAGACCAGGTCATCGCGGAATATCAGATCATCGGCGCCGCATATCATCTTCTGTGCCGCGGCGGCGGCGATCAGCTTCTTTACTTCTCGAGCCGCCCGCAAGGTCGCATTGCCCGCCATGAAAGTAACCCGGCTCGAGTAAGACCCGATGTCAATCGGCGTCAGGTCAGTGTCAGCGGCAATCACTCGAACGCGAGGAAGCGAACATCCCAAGACTTCGGCGGCGACCTGCGCAGTCATGGTGTCCGATCCCTGACCAATTTCCGAGGCGCCCGTATACACCACCACACCGCCATCACGATCGATCTTGATATTCACCGTGGAGTGGGGCATGTCAGAGCGAATGATCGAATTGGCCGCGCCGCTGACATAATGGCTGCACGCTATACCCAACCCGCGTCCCTTGGGCATTTTGCCCTTGCGCTGTTTCCAGCCGGAGCGCTCCACCGTTTTCTCGATGCATTCGGGCAAGCCATAACTTTGAACCCGCAGACCGTTCACGGTAATGCAAGGCGGCTGCAGCAGATTGCGCTGCCGAATCTCCGCCGCGTCCATTCCGATTTTTGTCGCGAGTTCGTCCAGTTGAGATTCGAAGGCGAAGCGGACATTTACCGTGCCGTGGCCGCGCATTGCGCCACAGGCGGGCTTGTTCGTCAGCACGCGGTAACCGTCGTACTGAATGTTCGGGATGTCGTAAAGCGCGCCCAGCAGCGCTCCGGAGTAGAGAATTGTCACTACGCCGTAGGAGCAGTAGGCACCGCCGTCCTGCACCACCCGCGCTTTCACCGCCGTGATGCGGCCGTCGGTCTTCACCCCAGTCTTCAGGTCAATGATGGTGCGCGGACGTCCACGGTGCGCCCAGAATACTTCCTCGCGCGTGTAGGTGATCTTCACCGGCGCCTGGGCCTTGCGCGCGGCGATGGCGGCGATGATTTCGATCGGAATCACTTCGCTTTTGCCGCCGAATCCACCGCCCACCAGAGGTTTGATCACCCGGATCTGCGACATGGGCATTTCGAGAACAAGAGAAAGCTTGTGTTGCAGGTAGTACGGGACCTGGGTCGAGGACCACACGGTGAGGCGCCCGGGCTTGCCGGTGTGCGGGTCGAGTTCGAACGACGCCAGCGTGGAGTGAGGCTCCATCGCCGCGTGCGTCACTTCATTCGCGATGAAGCGCGCCTCGGCTATCTGGTCGGCTTGGGCAAAACCCTGGTCGGGATTGCCGAAGACGTGGTGATAATCCTTCTCCAGATTGCCCGGTTTGGAACCGTGGATGAGATTGGTCTGGGCTCTCATCGATTCTTCGGGATCGAAGTAGGCGGGCAGCAGCTCGTATTCGACCGCGATCGACTCGAGCGCATTCTCGGCGATCGATTCCGAAACCGCGACTACGCATGCCACGTTGTCACCCACGTAGCGCACCTTGTCGAGAGCCAGCGCGTATTCGTCGTGGCCCACCGGAAGAATGCCGTAGGGATTCGGCGCATCCTTGCCGACGACAACCGCGACGACTCCGTCACAGTTTTCAGCGCGGCTCGTGTCGATGCTCTTAATAAGTGCGTGCGGATACGGCGAATGCAGAATTTTGCCCGTGAGCATACCGGGCACGCTCAGATCGTCGGTGTATTTGCCAACTCCCGTCGTTTTCTCCGCCGCGTCGATCATCGCGGTGGGCCTGCCGATAATGGAGAAGTCCCCGCTCATCGGGTCATTCCGAGTGTCCGTCTTGTCATTCCGAGTCCTTACCCTGGTCATTCCGAGCGCAGCCCGGAATCTGCTTTCGCGGGCGCGGCCACTTCATTCGGCCACGGCCAAACCCTTGCGCTCCGCCGCAATCGCCGATCGGATGGCTTCATACATCTGGCTGTAACCGGTACAGCGGCAGAGATTGCTGCTGAGGGCGGCGCGAACGTCAGCGTCCGACGGATCCGGATTCTCAGCCAGCAGCGACTTGACCGTCATCATGAAACCGGGTGTGCAATAGCCGCATTGCGCTCCGCCCCAGTCACCGTACGCTTTCTGTATTGCCGCCAGACTGCCGTGCGCGCTCACTCCCTCGACGGTCGTGATCTCCTGCCCTTCGCAACTGGCCGCAAGCAGCGTACACGACATCATCGCCACCCCATCGACGAGCACAGTGCATGCGCCGCAGGAAGAATCATCGCAGCCGCGCTTCGAGCCCGTCAGCTGCAATTGCTGTCGCAGCGCGTCGAGCAGAAGCGCGGTGGGCTCGAGGGCTACCTCATGAGTCCGACCGTTGACGCGCAGTTCGATGAGTTCTTTTTTCATGGAGAAGACAGGTTCTAGCTGCTCGCTGCTAGCGCCTAGCCCGACTCGACCGCCTTGGCTAGAAGCTAGGAGCTAGCAGCTTGTTTTCAGTACATCGGCAGCTTTCCATCCACTCTGCGAGACCAGGCATCGATGCCACCGCGCATGGATTGCGCCTTTTCGAATCCTTGCTGCCGAAGCCACACCGTCACATTCATCGACCGCACGCCGTGATGGCAAACAACCACCACGTGATCCTCGGGATCGAGTTCCTGATGCGCCCGCGACGGCACCTCGCCCATGGGGATCAACTTGGCACCCTCGATCCGCGAGGATTCAAATTCCCACGGCTCGCGAACATCGAGCAGCGTGAATTGCACGCCGGCATCGAGCTTGGCCTTTACCTCTTCGGGGGTGATCTCGTAATCCATCTTTCTTTTGTCCGATTGCAACCGTGCTACTGTCCCGTCCACTGCGGCATCCGCTTTTCCATAAAAGCGCGGATGCCTTCTCGCACATCTTGGGTTTGCATCAGCTCTTCCAGATAAATTCTTTCAGCGCGGGCCAGGCCTTTGTCGAAGTGCATCGAGTCCCACGCGTAAGAGGCCTTCTTGGCTAACCTCAAGGCGGCCGGGCTGAGCGCGTCGAGATGCGCGATACATTCATGCACCGCAGCATCTAACCCGCCCTCAGGCAGGGCGCGGTTGGCTAGACCGATCTCCGCAGCCTCTTTGCCACCGAGGGTGCGTCCCGTCAGAATCAATTCGGCTGCCCGCTTCTGGCCGACCAACGACGCCAGCGTCGTGCACGCCACGGGCGGATAGCAGGCCAGTTTGATCTCCGGAAATCCCCACTGCGCCGACTCGGTCGTGAATGCCATGTCGCACACCATGGCCATCTCTGCGCCACCCCCCAGGCAGTGTCCATGCACTGACGCGATCGTGACTTTCTTGGTTGCGACCAGCGCACGAATCACAGAGTGGAACTTCGTCAGCATCTCCTCGACTTTGTCGGGAGCGTGAGCAGCCACGTCCACGCCCGCCGAAAACCCTTTCCCGGTGCCGCTGAACACGATTACCGAAACATTGGCCTGAGGTTCGATCTCCGCCAGACACTGCGCCAATTCTTCCGTCATGGGAATGTCGATGACATTCAGCGGCGGATGCCGAAGCCCGATGCGCGCGACTGAGCCTTCGATCTCGAGCGAGATCCGAGCGAGTTTAGCGTCCGTGGGTGTGCTCGCCATATGCACTCTACAGGTTGATCGCCGACTTCCGCACTTCGCCAATAGTGGAGAGCGGATCGCGAGCGCCAGTTTTCTCTGCGATCCATTTCTTCTCGTTGTTGATGATGTCGAGCAGCAACTTCTTGTCTTCGAGCGACGGCATGTAATCTTTCAGGTGTTGGTCGTACGCACGGTCATCCAGAGGCTCGCCGGTCTGCGCGTGGAATTTCTGCCCGGCCCATTTTCCGATGGCGCGGTTGAACTTGAGGTTGGGGGCATACAGCTTCGGCTGGCCCGGTTTCAGTGCGCTGTTGAAGCGCTCGATCAACCCCGCCACTTCATCGCGATAAAGACTCCGGTTGTAATCGTTCAGGTCGTCGAGATCGGGGGCCAGCTCGTTCTTCGCTTCATCGTAACGGCCCTTCACGCCCCACACGTACGCCCAATGGGCGGACGAAGAGTGATCAGTCCCGAACAAGTCGTAGGAGCTTGAAATCCACTTGTTGAGATATTTCTGAATCAGCCACCCCGGAATCACCCCGGCTTCCACGATGCGCCGCAGTCCGTCGTTGCCGGTGCCCATGTGGAAGGCTTCTTCGCGCAGCATGTACGACATCGATCGTCCCAGGGGAGCGAATGCGGAATACTTCAGCATCTGCAACTGGAACTTCCCATCGCGGTCGACGAAGTCGGTGTAGGTAAAGAAGTCCATCCAGTTGTCGACGTCGACGTTGAATGCGCCCAGCAGACGCTTGTTGTCAAACGCGCGCCGTTCCAGCATTTTTTGCGCTTCAACCTTTCCGGAGTAGCCGAAGTGGTCGACCAGCAAGGCGCACATCTGCCAGCCGTGGCGCATCTCTTCAATCATGACGCGGGTGATGGCTCGGCGATCCCACTCGGTGGGAGCGTTTTCCAGCAAATTACGCTGCTGTTCGACGCTGGCAAACTCGGTATCGCCCTGGTAGACGATCATGTTCATCAGCGCGTCCCGCATCTGCTGCGTCGGAATCTGGCGCAGGTTCTCCCATTTGCGGCGGCCCTTGTAGGAGCCGAACTCGATCTCTTCAGTGTCGATGGCGCCATAGAGCGTATCGAAATGGAAGGCGTCGATGTCCTTCGAATTGACGCCAATGTCTTTGCGCCAATCGTTGAACAGACCGATCCAGTCACTGAACGTTCCGATTTTTGCCACTTTTCCCGGCATGATTTCGACCTCACACGAATGAATTGCTCTCTCAAAGCAACTGGCAGTTAGCACTTGGCCCATGCGAACATGGACCAGCGACGGACGACTAAATGCCAAACTGCTCCATCCCGCCCGCAGAGGTGCTCACTTCGCTTTAAACTGCGCCGGACGTTTTTCGACGTATGCCGCCAAGCCTTCCTTCGCGTCTTCGCTCTGGAATAGCAACTGCTGGTTCTCGCGCTCCACCGCCAAAGCCGACTCCATGGGAATCTCCCAACCGGTTTGTACGGCGCGCTTAATGCGTCCTACCGCTTTCGATGCCTTGTTCGGCGGGCAGAACTGCTGGGCGTACTCCATGATGTTTCGCATGAAGCCGTCCTTCTCAAAAATGTCGTTAATGATGCCCAGCTCAAGCGCCTCTTCGAAAGAGAACGTGTTACCCGTCACCATCAATTCGATCGCTTTGCTCTTGCCGACCATGCGGGAGAGGCGTTGCGTGCCGCCAGTCCCTGGAAGCACCCCCAGATTCACTTCCGGAAGCCCAATCTTGCCAGCTTCCTTGCGCGCGATGCGGATATCCGCTGCCATGGCGATTTCGAGGCCGCCACCGACGCAGTGGCCGTTAATCGCCGCGATCACCAGCTTCGGCGTATGTTCCAGACGCAACAACATCTCGTTCGCGTGCAGGCAAAAGTAGTACTTGAAGGTGGGATCGACGGTAGAGAGCATTTTGATGTTCGCGCCCGCAGAGAAGAACTTATCGCCGGCGCCGGTCAGCAAGATCACGTAGACGTCGTTGTCCATGCGCGCCTTCAGGATCGCCTCGTCCAACTGCCGGTTCATTTCGTAGGTGTAGGTGTTCGCGGGCGGATCGTTCATCTCGATCACGGCCACGCCGCCGTCGGTGCGATAGTTCACGAGCTGCTTCGAGGTTTCGCCAGCTGCGGGTTGCATTGTAGTCGCCATGTAAAACTCCTTATTCGAATCTCACAACAGTAGGACGGCTCGATGCCGTTCCCTTTCCCAAATCTTTTCCAATGGTCGCCCTTCTACCGCTCCTTGCGGGCTTTCGCGCCCGCCAATATGCCTCGTAGAAAAACATCGCCCATCTCGCGGGCAATCGACGCCGCGTCCGCGTCGACCCGCGGGTTGTGCCAGGTGTAGATCCAGTTCATCATGCCGAACAGACTGAGCACGGCAATGCGGGTAGAAAACTGCAATCCGCGATCGGCTTTCAAATCGTCGAGCAGGCCAACGCAGATCCGGTAGTACTCGCGCTTGATGGCAGCAACTTCAGACGCAAAACCATTCTTGAGCGCCTCAGCTTCGTGCGACAGAACCTTCATGGCCGCCTGATTCGCCAGGAAATATTCCAGATGATTGAGGATGAAGATGCGGACGCGCTCCTCGGCATCGCTCACCCCTTCCAGTCGCGTCTTCAGTCGCTCGACAATCGTGGTGAAGGTATGCTTCTGGATCAGATACAGCAACCGCTCTTTGGACTCGAAGTAGTAGTAGAGTCCGGCCAGCGACATGCCGGTGGCGCGCGAGAGATCGCGCATCGATGCGCCTTCGTACCCTTTCTTGCAGAAAACCTCGGTGGCGTGAGCGAGAATCTCGGCGAGGCGGCGATCGTATCGTGTCGCGGGAGAAGGAGGGGTGCGGTGCCGGCGTGCACGAACGCGGGTTGCTGAGGAGGTGGTTCCCATGATCGAAAGCTAACCAGAACAATTCGAACGATCGTTCGAACTAAGTATACGCCGGTGCGATCCCGATCACAAGTCGAATGCAACGAGTAGGATTTCTTGCGCTTATCCGCCGCTTCATATGCCCGATCCAGCCAGCCAAGGGCAGCGCGCAGGTCACGTCGCGGGAGAGTTCGAAACTAAACCAGCGTGCCTGCCTCATCATGCTGGTGCCGATCCGGGGATCCTTCTCAAGCTGCTGGCGGACTGCGGCGGTCACGGACTCCAATTTGAAGGCGGGAGAGTTCGCAGTGTTCATGCCGCGCGCGCGTGGCACGAGAGCAAATATTTGGTCGGTGCGGTACAGGGCAGTGAATCCAAAAAACGCGCGCCTGTTCACCCGCGGCCAGTTCCCGGCTTCGCCCGCTAATGCGGCTGCCCACGCCTTCATCTGCTCGGAGATGGCCGGCAGTTTCGGGCGGCGTTTTCTTTCTTTCAAGGACGCATGGCCTTAGTTGCGGACGTCCGTGAGCAGGCGCTCGACCTCGGCCTTCAAGTCGGCGGTCAGGGGCAGGAAAGGCAGCCGCGAGGGGCCGCCGTAGTATCCGTTGAAGTCCATGCCGTGTTTTACGCCCGGAATGCCAAGGTCGCCAACGAGGCGCTGCGCTGCCTTTGCAATTCGTTCCTGCTTCAGCCGAGCCAACTCAGCATCGCTCTCTTTCCATGCGGCATAGATTTCATAGCAGGCAGTGGGCGCCGGGCAGGCAAAGGCGAGGATCGCTCCGACCGAACCGGCGTCGAGCGAGGGTTGCAGTTTTTGCGCCGCGCCTACCAGGACCTGGAATCCGACTTCTTTCTGGCGCGTCTTCATCTTGCCTACTACGCTGACGGCAGCCGAAGAAGGCTTCGTCGCGGAGGCGCCCGACAAGGCTCCGATCGATACGAGTTCCCCGCCTTCCGCGCTGGCCCCTGCGCCTGCCGCCGCCAGCATCCGCGGTGTAACCGCATCGAAGGTCTCCGTAACTGTGGCACTGCGTTGAATATGGCGCGTGCCCTCAACCATTTTGCGAACTTTTTCTACGTCGCCGCTCGACTCTTTGATGCCGATCAGGTTCGGGTGCTCGGCCAACGCAACCACTACTTCGGCGGGCATGTCGTAGCCGGTCGCCTGCGGGAAGTTGTAAATAATCACTGGCAGGGGCGAGCGATCGGCAACGGTCCGATAGAACGCGAGCAGGTTCTCCGTCTGCATCTGTTTCTTGTAGTAATGTGGCGTGCGCACCATCGCGACGTCGTAACCGAGTTCCGCGGCGTACTCGGTGAGGCGCAGGGTTTCGATCGCGGACTCGATTCCGGTACCCGCTATCAGCACTTTATTCGGGGCGGCGGCAGCACGCACGGCCTTCAACACATCGCGCCGCTCCTCGTCGGAGAGCAGAATGGCTTCACCAGTCGAGCCTTCGACGACGATGCCTGCCACGGGAGTGCGCGAATAACGCTCGACGTTGGATTCAAGCTTTTTGAAATAGACCTTACCGTCAGGATAGAACGGCGTGGTGATAGGAGGAAAAATACCGTGTAGCAGCATGCGTGTCAGACCTCCGATGTCGGCTCAACAGATCAATCAGCCAAGGAATACGAATTAGCTTACCCTCTTACCGCCCGTTCTGCATGCAGATGTTGCAGCGCGTGGACCCTCACTTCGCCACGCTGCAAGGCCGCGATTCCTTCCGCCGCAGCCCGCGCCGCAGCCAGCGTCGTAATCGTGGGAATGCGCGCGGTCACGGCCGCGCGGCGGATGGCCTTCTCGTCGAACCAGGGCTCAAGGCCCGTGGGCGTATTGATGATGAGTTGGATGCGTTGGCCCTTGATAAAGTCGACCACGTTGGGTCGCCCTTCTTTCACCTTGTAGACCCGTTCGACGTTCATGCCGGCGGTTTCGATCACGTCCGCCGTTCCGGCCGTGGCCACGAGCTTGAAGCCCATGTCCACAAACTTGCGGGCAACCTGCGCCACATGCCGCTTGTCGTGGTCGGTCACGCTGATAAAGATGGCTCCCTGCGTCGGCAATTTCTGTCCGGCAGCGAGTTGTGCTTTGGCGAACGCTTCGCCGAAGTTATCGGCGACACCCATCACTTCGCCGGTCGATTTCATTTCTGGCCCGAGGACGGTGTCGACACCCGGAAATTTATTCCACGGGAATACGGGAGACTTCACGTAATAGTAGCTTCCCGTGTCGAGATCGGCGCGGCGCTCAATGAATTCCGGCAAGAACTCGCGCAACTTGCGGCCCGTCATGAGTCGCGCCGCGATCTTCGCCAACGGGACGCCCGTCGCTTTCGAAACGAAGGGCACGGTGCGCGAGGCCCGTGGGTTCACTTCGAGCACGTAAACCTTGCCGCCCTCCGCGCCACTGCTTCCGGAACCATCGTGCATGCGCGGAATCGCGAACTGAATGTTCATGAGCCCGACCACCTTCAGCGCGCGAGCCAACTTGAAGGTGTAGTCGCGCATGCGCTCAAGCAGCGGCTGCGGAATATCCACTGCGGGCAGCACGCACGACGAATCGCCAGAATGAATACCGGCCTCTTCGATGTGCTGCATGATGCCGCCGATCACGATGTCCTCGCCGTCGGACAACGCGTCGACATCGACTTCGACCGCATCTTCCAAGAAATGGTCGATCAGCACCGGGCGGTCGTGTGAATATTCCACCGCCTCTTTCATGTAGCGAATGATCGACTCTTCGTCGTAGGCGATCACCATTGCGCGGCCACCGAGCACGTAGGAGGGCCGCACCAGCACGGGGTAACCGATGCGTCGCGCGCCCTCGATAGCCTCCTCGATCGAAGTGGCCATGACCCCCGGCGCCTGCGGAATCTGCAACTCTTCGAGCAACTTGTTGAAGTGCTTGCGGTCTTCCGCCAGGTCGATCGACTCGGGCGACGTACCGATAATCTTCACGCCCGCGGCCTTCAGAGGCAAGGCAAGGTTGAGCGGGGTCTGTCCCCCAAACTGCACGATCACTCCGACCGAAGCGCCTTTCGATGTCTCGTGCTGATAGATCGCCCACACGTCTTCAAAGGTCAGCGGCTCGAAATAAAGGCGGTCGCTGGTGTCGTAGTCGGTCGAGACGGTTTCAGGATTGCAATTGATCATGATCGTCTCGTACCCGTCGTCCCGCAGCGCGAAGGACGCGTGGCAGCAGCAGTAGTCGAACTCAATTCCCTGCCCGATGCGATTCGGACCGCTGCCGAGGATGATGACTTTCTTCCTGTCGGTCGGGGTGGCCTCGTCCTCGTCTTCGTAGGTCGAATAGAGGTACGGGGTGAAGCTCTCGAACTCCGCCGCGCAGGTGTCGACGCGCTTATACACGGGCATCACACCATGCTTTCTGCGCAGATGGCGGACTTTCTCCTGTCCTTCGAGCCGCCAGACCTGTGCCAGCCGTCCGTCAGAGAAGCCCATGCGTTTCGATTCGCGCAGCACCTCGGTCGGAATCGACTCCATCGGATGCTTTTCCAGTTCCAGCTGCTGGTCGTTAATTTCCTTCAACTGGTACAGGAACCACGGGTCCATCGATGTCATCTTCGCGAGCTGCTTTACCGTGTGTCCCTGGCGCAGCGCATACTGTATGTAGTTGAGCCGCTCCGGATGCGGCGTCACTAGCCTCTGCGTGAGAATCTTTGGTTCGATCTTCGCGCCGCCGACTCGCTTTCCGGTGTCGAGCGATCGGATGCCCTTCATCAACGCTTCTTTGAAAGTCCGCCCGATGGCCATCACTTCGCCCACCGATTTCATCTGCGGCCCCAGCGTATCGTCTGCGCCAGGAAACTTTTCGAATTGCCACTTCGGAATTTTTACCACCACGTAATCCAGCGTTGGCTCGAAACACGCCGGGGTCTTGCGGGTGATGTCGTTGGGGATTTCGTCGAGGGTATAGCCGACCGCAAGTTTCGCCGCAATCTTCGCGATGGGGAATCCCGTAGCCTTCGATGCCAACGCCGACGAGCGCGACACGCGTGGGTTCATCTCGATCACGACCATGCGCCCGGTTTCGGGATTCACGCCGAACTGAATGTTCGATCCGCCCGTGTCGACGCCGATTTCGCGGATCACGGCGATCGAGGCATCGCGCATCGCCTGATACTCGCGATCGGTGAGCGTTTGCACAGGAGCAACCGTGATCGAGTCGCCGGTGTGCACACCCATGGGATCAAAGTTCTCGATCGAGCAGATGATAATGACGTTGTCTTTGGTGTCCCGCATCACCTCGAGCTCGAATTCCTTCCAACCCAGTACCGACTCTTCAATCAGCGCCTCGTGCACCGGCGAGAAATCGAGGCCACGGCTCAGCACCTCCAGCATTTCTTCGCGGTTGTATGCGATGCCGCCCCCGGAACCTCCCAGCGTAAACGAGGGCCGGATAATCACCGGAAACCCGATCTTGCCCGCGAACTCGATGCCGTCTTTCGTGTTATTCACCAGAGCTGACTTGGGCACATCGAGCCCAATGCGCTGCATGGCGTCTTTGAAGAAGAGCCGATCTTCCGCCTTCTTGATGGCTGCGACGCTCGCGCCAATCAGGGTCGCGTTGTACTTTTCGAGCACGCCGCCGTCGGAGAGTTCAATCGCCAGGTTCAGCGCTGTCTGTCCGCCGACGGTTGGAAGCACGGCAAAGCCCGCGCCCGGCGCCATTTCCCGCTCGATGCGAATAATCTCTTCGAGATACTCCAGTGTCAGCGGCTCAATATAAGTGCGATCGGCTGACTCCGGGTCGGTCATGATAGTGGCTGGGTTCGAGTTTGCCAGCACCACTTCGTAGCCCTCGGACTTGAGCGCCTTGCAAGCCTGCGTACCGGAGTAATCAAACTCCGCCGACTGCCCAATGATGATGGGCCCGGAGCCGAGAATCAGAATCTTGGAGATGTCAGTGCGTTTAGGCATTTAGAACCAGTTGTCAGTTACTGAGTACCGGAAGGCGTCGCCACCAATATCGGCAGGGCCATGGGTCCAACCTGCAGCCCCGCGTTGACTGTAACCGTCTCTGGCCAAGCCATACCGGTTAGAATAATGCAGAAGAAGGCCACGGCTGCGATCTTCATAGATCCCCCCCACCTTCAAACTCACCGGCTACTGCCCTTTCCACTCCTCCATCATCTTCGTGAACTCTTTGAACAGATAATGCGAGTCATGCGGCCCCGGCGCGGCTTCCGGATGATATTGCACACTGAACAGTGGCAGATTCCGATGCCGCAAACCTTCTAGCGTCTGGTCGTTCAGATCAACGTGTGTGAGCTCGACTTCACTATCGGCCAGCGAATCAGGATCGACAGCAAAGTTATGGTTATGTGCCGTGATCTCGATCTTGCCGGTCTTCAACTGCTTGACCGGATGATTCCCGCCGTGGTGCCCGAACTTCAGCTTGAAGGTCCTCCCGCCGAGCGCGATTCCGGTCAGTTGATGCCCCAGGCAAATTCCAAAAATCGGCTGCCGACCGAGGAGCCGTCGGATCGAATCCACCGCGTAGGTGCACGGTTCAGGATCGCCCGGCCCATTCGACAAAAAAACCCCGTCTGGCTTCAAGGCCAGAACATCCTCTGCCGGAGTCTGCGCCGGGACCACGGTCACCTTGCAACCTTCACCACGTAACTTGCGCAGAATGTTCTGTTTGATACCGAAATCGTAAGCCACTACATGAAATCGGGGAGGCTCATCTTTCACTCCCACCACAGCCACTGGTTCATGCGAACGCTCGCCAACTTCCCAAACGTATGGACGTTTCGTGCTCACCTCTTTAGCCAGATCCATGCCATCCATCTTCGGAATGGACCGCGCCTTGGCGATCAGCTTGTCGGCATCGTTCCCGATGGTCGAAACCACGCCACGCATCACGCCGTGATCGCGCAGGTGCCTGACCAGCGCGCGCGTGTCAATGTCCGACAGGACGGGAACCTTAAACTGTTCCAGATATTCCTCGGCCACCTGCTGCGACCGCCAGTTCGAACTCACGCGCGAGAACTCGCGCACGATCAACCCTTCGATCCACGGGCGCGTTGCTTCGTTGTCTTCGTGGTTGGTGCCGTAGTTTCCGATTTCCGGGTTGGTCAGAACAACAATCTGCCCTGAATAGGAAGGATCGGTGAAAATTTCCTGATAGCCAGTGATGGAGGTATTAAAAACGACTTCGCCGTAGCATTCGCCTTTGGCGCCGTAGCCTTTGCCTCGGAAGACTCGGCCGTCTTCGAGCGCAAGGATAGCCTGCATTCTCGCTCCCGGGAGTGGATTTTAAGAATCTTAGCAGGGAATGCGGCAGGGGCCAAGCGCCGAAGCTGCAAATGGAAAAGAAATCTGTGGATTGCATAAACTTGATTTCTGCATGCCCAACTAACCGTAGTTTTGCCGTTGCCGTGCTCCACGGAATGACCAGACTCGATCAGCGAACAACCGCGGCCAGAATGTAGTCGGTTAGCAGCTTGTCGGTTTGCTCGTGCATGCCTCGGGTGTTGTAGTTGGTGCTGGTGATGACGACTGTCAGATCGAGCGCGGGAAAGACGGCGACCTTGTTGCCCCCATTCCCATTCATCAGGTACGCTGGATAGCCCGCCCCACCAGACTTGAAGGTTTTCAGCCACCACAGGTAGCCGTATTCGGTTTCGTCGTCAATCTGAGCGTGAGGCTGGGTTGAAGTCCTCACCCAAGCGTCGTCGACGATGCGCGTTCCCTGCCACATGCCGCCGCCTCGGTAGAGTTCGGCAACCTTCAGCAGATCACGGCTGCTCAGGCGCAACCCGCCTCCGGTCTGCGGAATATTGAGCGGCGAGTAAACCCACTGCGCGTCGGTGATACCTATGGGGCCGAAAAGTTTCTGCTGCGCGTAGTGATCGGTCCGCTGACCAGTCACCTTCTGCAGCAACTCGCTCAGGGCAAACACTGCTCCGGTGCAGTAGCTGAAGTATCTTCCGTACTTCGGAGCTTCAGCCTTCTCGCCCACGTGCATGCGGCCGCGCACCGGCAAGTCGAGAATGAACTGCGCCCAGTCTTCGATCACGTACATCCGTTCTTCGTTACCCCGGGAAGCATCATTCCAGTCGTCACACTCGAGCGGAGACGACATGGTCAGGAAATCTTCGACGGTGATCTGGTCTTTGCGGGGATCGGGATTCTGCATTCTCTGCGCCCGTTCTGGCAACCAGGCCAGCACTCGGGCGTCGACTCCGCTTAGCTTCTTGTCCTTGATCGCAATGCCAATCAGGATGTCGGTGATGCTCTTGGTGGCCGAGCGGGTATCGCGCAGCGTGGCGGCGTCGCCGTCGAAATAAGCTTCATAGATCAGTTTCCCGTGCCTTGCTATGACTACGCTGCCGATCTTTTTAAACTCCCCCGAACGAATCGCCGTCTCCAAGGAATGGAGTTTTTCACTCGAGACGCCATTTTCCTCGGCGGAGGCTTTCGGCAAATCCAGCTCAGAAGCGGTCTGTGCGGCCGCCGCAAGCGCAGCGATAAAGGCCAACATCAAAATCGGTCGAGTCGAACGGAGCACGCGAGTAAACCTCCGAAAATTGAATTTCAGTGCGATTGTGCCACCGCCTACGTTAGGGAATCTTGTCGTTTTCGAACCTTGGCTTTCGAACTTGGGTTCGTTCGAAGGATTTGCCACTTCGATCTATGGCCTACGCAGCCGGCGATATCGTCCGGGCGGCACCCCGAAGCTGCCGGTGAAGGATCGAGTCATCTGGCTCTGGTCCGAAAAACCGCTTTGCAAAGCCACCTGGACCAGTGGCAGGTCCGTTCCTGAGAGCAATCCTTGAACTCGCAGTAGGCGGCATCGCCGAAGATATTCTCCGGGCGAACACCCGAAGAACCGCCGGTAGGCGCGCGCCAGGTACACGGGATGCACACCGACCGCCACGGCCAATTCCGCAATGCTCAGTTCCCGTTGAAAGCAGTCCTCGATCCTCTCCTTCACTTCAAGAAGCCAGGTGGGTGGAAAGCGCGACGCATGTTGGCAAATTTCCGTCAGTAGCGCGATCAACTCGAGGCCCAATTCTTCCAGTACCAGGGCCGCGGATTTGGGCCCTCGTCGCAACTCGCGCACAATGCGGTCCCCGATCAATGGATCCTCCGGTGCGTGAAATCCCGGTCCCCCGACGATCATCGGCACTGGGGAGGCTCGGTCAAGCCAGCGCGACGAGTCCGGCCCGGGACTGATGCTCAGGAACTTTCCGCTGGCGCTGCGAAAGCGGTCGCGATGCGTCGTGCCCGCGGGATTGAAGATGAGCGTGCCGGGAGAACAGATCCCCCTCTGATTGCGCGCTTCAGTCCGGTATGCGCCGCCCGTGACCAAGATCCAGTGAGGAGTCTCGTGCGTATGGCGCGGAACCTGGCGGTCGGGAACCGTAGCCTGCAGCTCAGAGAATTGGAACGAGGGTGTGGTTAGGGCGAACGACGAGTTGCCGAAAAATGCGCCCGCCGCCAGCGTGTGAACCGCAGATTGAGTTGCCATGTCGTCGTGGCTGCAGCTTCAGTTAGGAGCCAACAAATGAGACGGACTACAGCGCAAAAGGATACCCTGGAACAAGCGTAAAAGTTTCACCAGCAGAAGAAGCGCAGACCGATTCGAATTGCCGACGCTCGAGCGACGTCCCGAAGTTACCGCACCCTGCCCAGCTTATCCATCGGCCAGTAACCGAACACGGCCTTGCCGTAAATGAAGCTCTGGTTGACCGGGCCGAAATCACGGCTGTCGTTCGACATCGAACGATGGTCGCCTAGCACGAAGAAGGAATGCGCGGGCACCGAGGTTTCCGGGTACGAACGTGAATCGGTGTAGGCCGGAGGAACGTAGTCTTCGTCGAGCGCCTGATCATTTACGTACACCTGGCCGCCATCGATACGGATGCGGTCGCCTGCCATCCCGATCACGCGTTTGATGTAGCTCTTGGAAGGATCGCGCGGGTAGCGGAAGACCACGATATCTCCGCGCTCGATCGGTTCCAGGCGATACACAAATTTATTCACGAAGATCCGTTCCTGATCTTCGAGCGAGGGCATCATGCTGGTTCCCTCAACTTTTACTGGCTGGTAAAGGAAGATGATGATGAAGGCGGAAATCGCCAGAGAAATGATCAAATCGCGGACCCAGACGCCGATTCCGTTTCCGGGGCGGACAACAGGCGTCGATGCCGGCAGGCAGGCAACCGTGGTGGAGGGAGTTACTGTCCCCGCCTCGCCGCCTGAAGTTGGATCTGAAAACGTACCTGGCATTGATTCCCTATTGTATACAGAACCGTCTGACCGCGGTTGGGGATTGTATTTCCGCCCGGTCTTAAGGCGACGGTCTTAGCAGCGAAACTCGGTTCGCAGGCTTTCAGCCTTGCTCGACGGCAGGTTACAATGAGCGCACGCGAGGACATATCATGACACGCTCCATGCTCCAGAATAAGATCATCTACCGCAGCCTGACCCTGGCATTCGTCTTCTTGGTGACTCTGAGCGTTTCTGCCGAGTGGGTCGCACTTCCGGACGAAGGCGGCGTTCCGGCCTACAACGCCGGACCACCCCCCAAGGGGACGAAACTGCCTCCCCTCCTGGCCAAGTCAGATCTTTGGGGAGCGGACGCGCAGAATGCCTACCAGACGCACGCCTACGAACTGGCAGCCAGGATACCGACCGTGCTTCACCAGCAGCCGTGCTATTGCTATTGCGACCGCATGGGACACAACAGCCTTCACAGCTGCTTCGAGAACACGCACGGAGCGCAGTGCGCGACCTGTCTGAAGGAGCTTTATTACTCCTATCAGCAGCATCAAAAAGGCAGGTCAGCGGCGCAAATCCGCGCCGGGATCATTCAAGGTGAGTGGAAACAGATCGATCTGATGTCGGCTTCATCGATCAATTAATCACGAGCAATGGCTCGCCGAGTTCCGACATATTGTAACTGGGGCTATATACCTGCCGGGTTCATACGGCTGGGGGAACTGGACCTCGACCCGCTTTTTGGGCGATACTTTATTGCTCGGCTCGAATAGATTCCAAGGAGTTCCCCATTACCAAGAGCACAGGAAGAGTTTTGCACATGGCTCAGAAACCTACCGCCAAAAAGACTGTTGCGGAAGATCCGCGCTACACGCAGGCGCTGCAGAGCTACGAGGCTGGCTTGCGCGCCATGCAGGAGCACAAGTTCGACAAGGCGAAGCCTCATTTTCAAAAGGTCATTGGCGGACCTAGCAAGGAACTGACGGATCGGGCCCACGTCCATCTCAGCATCTGCAGCCAGCACATGGAACGCTCCGCGGCTACGCAGTTTGAAAGTGCCGAGGAGCATTTTGACTACGCTGTCTCGCTCATGAATGTTGGCGACTATGTGACCGCCCGCGAGCATCTGGAGAAGTTGCTCAAGCAAAATGGCAAGTCCGACTATGTGATTTACGGTCTGGCTGCACTCGACTGCCTCACAGGTCACGTTGAAGAGTCCCTGCGGCACCTGGACGAGGCGTTACACCTGAACGCTCAGCTGCGTTTCCAGGCGCGCAACGATTCCGACTTCCAGAATCTCGCAGAAGATCCTCGGTTCACGGAATTGCTTTATCCGGATCCCGGCGCTGAGTTGGACTCCACAGACGGCGATCTCGGGGAAGAAGAGCCCGTTTAGCCACCCGTTCTCATGGGCGCTGGATTCACTTGCATGGAAATCAAAACAGCCGAGCCTCGGTCGCCGGAGAAAACCTCGCGCGAGTCCGGTCTTCGCGTCGTCGCGATCGGCGGCGGCACTGGGCTTTCCACTCTGCTCAAGGGGCTAAAGCGGTTTGTACTGTGGCCATCGGAAGTTCCCGCACAATTGGCCTCGCCGTTTATCCATGATTTATCCGGCGTGGTCACGGTGAGCGACGATGGCGGGTCCAGTGGGCGCTTGCGCAAAGAGCTCAATATGCTGCCGCCGGGCGACATCCGCAACTGCATTGTCGCCCTCAGCGAAGATGAGGCGCTGCTCTCCCGGCTCTTCCGACATCGCTTTGAAAAGGGATCGGGACTCGAAGGCCACAGCTTCGGCAACTTATTTCTGGCGGCCCTCACGTCCCTGACTTCAGATTTCTCCGAGGCGGTGCGCCTTTCCTCGGAGATTCTCCTCACCCGGGGCCATATCTATCCCGCGACCACCTCCAACATTGAACTGGAAGCGTTGATGGAGGATGGCGCACGCGTGCGCGGCGAAACGAAAATCACAGCCAGCAAGGGACGCATCCGCGAGCTGTTTCTGGTTCCGCCAGACGTGGGACCCATGCCGCAGACTCTGGAGGCGATCGCCCACGCCGACATGATCACCATCGGTCCTGGTTCACTGTTCACCAGCCTGATTCCCAATCTGCTGGTGCGCGGCATTGCGCAGGCGATTGTCGAATCGCCGGCCACCAAGGTCTACATCTGTAACCTGATGACTCAGGCCAACGAGAGTCTTGGCTTGACTGCCGCGGACCACATCCGGGCGCTGAACAGGCACGCGCAAAAACAAATCTTCGACTACGCTCTGATCAACCGGACCCCAGCGTCTGACGAGCTCAAGGCGAAGTATGCCAGCGAAGGCGCGTGTCAGATCGTCAACGATCTTGATGCCGTCGAAGCCCTCGGAGTGATCCCGGTCCTGGGTGATTATCTGGAAGAAGCTGGAGTCGCTCGTCACAACACTTCCTTAGTTGCCCAGGATCTAATGCGTCTGGCCGCGCAACAATCGCACGGCGCACGCAAGTCTTCTACCAACAATCGTTAAGATCTCGCATTGTGGTTTTCGATGGAAATCCTGTATCGTGAGTCGGAATCTGCTGCTCGCCTCGATCGCTTTCTAAACCATGCGCTCACTCGTCGCCTTGCTGATCGTGCTCACACCAAGCTTTCTGCTCGCCCAAGCTGGCCCTGAGAAGGGTGGCAACGAGGTTCAGATTTGGGGAGGAGGCGGTCATTCCGTCAGCGGCGGGCGCGGGAACACCGGCGTGTTCAACGCCGGACTGCGCTATGGATGGATTCTCACCGGAGCACATTTGCCTGGTTTTTTGCGCGGGCGGTTCGAGTACGCGGTGGATGGAGTTCCGGTTTTCTTTGTCTTCCAACCTGCCAACACTGCCTATGGCGTGGGCTTCGATCCGCTTGTACTCAAGTGGAACTTCGAACGCCAGGGGCGCTTCTCACCCTATCTCGAACTCTGCGGAGGGACGCTGTTCACCAGCCACAACGTCCCCACTGGAACCAACCCTGTGAACTTCACGGACCAGGCCGCGCTTGGCGTGCACATCCTAGGGGTCGAGCACAACCTCAGTCTCGAACTACGCTACATGCACATTTCAAATGCTGGACTGGCAACGCCCAATCCCGGGATCAACACGGTGCAAGTGCGCCTCGGGGTGGGCAAATTCTCCCGACACCGCCGTTAGTGCCGGGAGTTGATTTCGGGGCGGCGCAAGAGGGCGGGGGCGCACTCGCGACCGCCGGCGGGACGGCGGCGCCGCTTCCTGCGGGCGCGACTTCCTCATGAGGTACATGAGGTACGGCTGCGGTTGCAGCTTTGTCCGACCCCCGGCTATTCTTCCTACTTATGTCTACGCTCGTCGAATGTGTTCCTAATTTTTCGGAAGGCCGCGACAAATCGAAGGTTGACGCTATCGTCGAGGCGATGAAGATGCCCGGCGTCTACCTGCTGGATCGCGAAATGGATTCCGACCACAATCGCTCCGTCATTACTCTCGCCGGGGAGCGCGAGTCCATCCAGGAAGCCGCCATTCGTGGCGTCGGCAGGGCCGCTGAACTCATCGACCTCAATGTGCATACTGGCGCGCACCCCCGGATGGGAGCTACCGATGTGGTTCCCTTCATCCCCATTGATGGGGTCACGATTGAAGACTGTGTAGCGATCGCTGGCTACGTCGGGGAAGAGATCTGGAAGCGCTATAAGATTCCGGTGTATCTCTACGAATCGGCTGCGCGGATTCCGGAACGCCAAGGCTTGGAAAATATTCGGCGCGGGCAATTCGAGGGCATTCGAGTCGAGATTGCCACCAATCCGGCGCGTTGTCCAGATTTTGGGGACCCTCGTCTGCACGAGACGGCGGGCGCGACGGTCGTGGGCGCACGCAAGTTTCTGATCGCTTATAACGTGTTTCTCAACACCCCGGATGTAGACATCGCCAAAAAGATCGCCAAGGCCGTGCGCTTCTCGAGCGGCGGAATGCGGTTTGTGAAAGGCGCTGGCTTCCTGGTACGCGGTCTGGCGCAAGTGTCGATGAATCTAACCGACTTCGAGCAAACCCCCGTGCACCGCGTCTTTGAGATGGTGAAACGCGAGGCAGAGCGCTACGGCGTGGCACCTGTGTCGAGCGAGATTGTGGGACTGATCCCGAAAAAAGCTTTGGAACAGGCGGCCGAGTGGTTCCTGCAGGTGGAGAATTTTGATTCGTCGTTGATTCTGGAAAACCGGCTGATGGCAGTGATGGGCGGGAAGATGGCGATCGGCGGGTTACGTGCGGGAATCGAACCTTTCGTCGAGCAACTCGCCGCGCCCACCCCCACTCCTGGGGGCGGGAGCGCTTCGGCCGCGGCCGCAGCGATGGCCGCCGGGCTCGCTGCCATGGTGGCTTCCATGTCGCGCGGGAAAAAGGCTTATCTGCAATATGAGCCGCAACTCAGTGCAGCCGTCGCGCGGCTCAGTCCGCTGCGCGAAGAACTGAAGAGTGCGGTGGACGCCGACGCAGAGTCCTACAACTCGGTGATGAAGGCCTATAAGCAGGCAAAAACCGCCGCGGATGAAAAATCCAGCGAGGCTATGATCGATGCTACCCTCAAAGAAGCGACTGCGGTTCCGCTGGGGGTCGCCGAAAAATCCCACGAGATTAGGCAGATCGTGAAGTCTCTCGAGCCCATTACGAATCCGCACATGAAATCGGACTTGATGACGGCTCTGGCACTGGCAGGCGCCGCAGTCACTGGGGCTCTGGCGAATGTAGAGATCAATCTGGCGTCGATCAAAGATCCCATCTTCGCGGCGGATGTACGGAAGCGAGTTACAGCCATTTCGTAGAAACTCCCTCGCCACCGCTGTTTTCTCACCCTCAGTCCGGAACCACCTCAGCAGAGACGTAACCATCAGGTCTTGAGGAGCCGGGGCCGGGACTCAGTTGGTCAATGGACATTGTACTTTTGTGTGATTGCCGGCGCTTGCAAGTAAAATAGAATAAAGTGATCGATTCACTGCAGGGCCGGATTGTGCATCCAAGTCAAGGGTGCGCTCAACCCGTCCTGTTTCTCTGATTTGAGGTGTTATGAAACTCTTGAAGATTTGCCTGGCTTCGCTACTCCTGGTAAGCATGGCCAGTGCTATGCCGCTGAACTCTTCCGGTCGCGCGTGCGTACCCGCCGATCTGCTGCAACTGATTTCGGTGGATTATCGTGCACTTAAGGATTCGCCCACGGCGATGGCCCTGAAGCAGCAGGTACTGCCCGACAATCTCAAGCAGTTTGAGACTGCTCTGAAGACGATCGGCATCGATCCCGACAAAGATGTGGACACGCTGACTTTTGCGTCATTCCGCGCCGGCAAGCAGGGAGTGAGGGGCGTGGGCGTGGCGGCGGGGCCCTTCAATATGAAGGCCGTCCTGAAGAAGATGAAGCTGCAGAAGGTTGTGCCCAAGAAATATGGCACGGCAGATATTTATCCCATGGATGGCGGATTCGTCATGACGTTTCTGGATGACAGCACCCTGCTGTTCGGGGACGGGACCGCGATCCGGGTGGCGCTCGACACGCAGAATGGCCAGGTCATGGGGCTGGACACCAACGGGAACATGGCTGACATGATGTCGAGCGTCGACTCCGCGCCGGTGTGGAGCATTCTCGACCAGCAGGGCACACAGAACATGATGCGCTCAGCCCTCGGCGATGCGGCAAAAGTCGCCGATTATGAAACCGTAAAGAAACGCCTGCTGGGCTCGCGTTACGCCATGAATTTCAACAACGGCGTCAACTTCGATTTGACGGTGCTCACTTCCGACACGATGACAGCGGGCACCATGGCATCGCTGGTCAAGGCGGGAATCATGTACAAGAAGATGAGCGCCACTCCGGCGGAAAAGGTTGCGGTGGACAATACCACCGTGGATTCCGATGGTTCCAATCTCATGTTGCATTTCAAGGCCAACGACCAGCAGTTCCAGTCGCTCATGCATTCCGAGTTATTCGCGGCGGTATCGCACTAGACAGGACTCCTTCACCACAGAGGCACTGAGACCCAGGGAAAACTTCAGTCTCGGTGTCTTTCGGGTTTGAGCGCCGGTCGTTACCCTGGTCGCCGGAGGCGCTTATTTCTTTCTCTCCAGCCGTTTCTGTCCTGCCCAACCCTCTCTGACGATTTGGCGAGCGCGGCCGATCGCTAAGGAATCGGCGGGAACGTCTTCAGTCAGGCAGGATGCCGCTCCGACATACGCCCCTTTCCCGACGCGAATCGGGGCCACCAGCGTACTGTCGCTGCCGATAAAGACTCCATCTTCGATCACAGTCTGGTGCTTGGCGACGCCGTCGTAGTTACAAGTGATGGTGCCGGCGCCAATGTTTACGCCCGCGCCGATCTCGGCGTCACCTAAGTACGTCAGGTGATTCGCCTTCGAGCCCTTGCCCAGCTTGATCTTCTTCGTCTCGACGAAATTTCCGACGTGCGCACCCTCGCCAATTTCGCTTCCCGGACGCAAGTGCGAGTAGGGCCCAACCACTGCTCCTGCGCTGACGCGAGCTTCTTCCATGGCGCATCCAGGAAGGATCATCGCTCCATCTCCTATGTCCGAGTCGCGAATTACGGAATAAGAACGGACGCGGCTGGCAGAGCCGACACGCGTCTTGCCAAGCAACTGCACGTAGGGCTCGATGACGGTGTCAGAACCTACTTCGACATCGGCATCGATAACGCAGGTTGCCGGATAAAAGATCGTTACGCCGTCGGCCATGAGCTGACGGCACTTCGACAACCGCATCTTTTCGTCAATGTCGGCCAGTTCCTCGCGTGTATTGCCGCCCAGTACCTCGTTCGGATCGGCCGTCTTGAACGCCACCACGCGTTGCCGTGCCTGGCGTAACACCTCGGCCATGTCGGTCAGATAATATTCGGCGTGAGCGTTGGCGGTAGAGAGTTTCCCAATGTTTCGGTAGAGCTCCTTCACTGAAAAAACGTAGAAACCGGAATTAATCTCGCGAATCTTCTTCTGAGCGGGACTCGCAGCTTTCTCCTCGACGATGGCTTCGACTTCGGCGCTTCGCGCCGATTTTCGCAGTACGCGGCCGTATCCGGTCGGATTCGCCAGTTCGGCGGTCAGCAGCGTCATGGCCGCCTGCTCCTCAAGATGGAAATTGCGCAGGTGTCCGATGGTTTCCTGGGTGATCAGGGGGGCGTCTCCGGATAACACAATGACGTGGTCGTAGCCAGCCAGTGCCTCGCGCGCCATGATGAGGGCGTGGCCGGTGCCGCGTTGCTCCGCCTGCAGGACAAAATTGACGCCGGTGTGCTCTGTGGCGGCGCGCACGCGGTCGGCTTCGTGGCCGATGATGGCGAAGACATCGGTGGCCGGAACGATGCGCACGGCGGCCCGGATCACGTGCTCGAGCAGAGGCTTTCCACCAACTTCATGTAACACTTTAGGAAATCGCGATTTGAGCCTGGTTCCCTTGCCTGCGGCCATGATGGCCACGGCAATCCGCGGGCCGGTCGTTGCCCCCGAACCGTAGGGCGAAAGAGAAGAAGTGCGGTTATCGGGAGAGGATGACGAACTGCCTTTGGATTTCTTCATTCGCCCCAATATACCGCGAGGCTCGAGCAATGGCTATTTCGCGGCTCATAACCTAAAATTTTGTGTCCGGCGGAAAAATGGTGGGGCGAGATTTCATACCCGCGATCGTCGCCGGCTACCAGGGAGAGACAGAAAATGCCCAAGTACGTCATCGAGCGCAATATTCCTAACGTTGGAGATGTGACCCGGGATCAGATCCTTGGCATCTCGCAGAAATCCTGCGGTGTGCTGCACAACATGGGCCCGCAGATCCAGTGGCTGCATAGCTATGTGACCCAAGACAAAATCTACTGCGTGTATATCGCGCCCAATGAGGAAATGGTTCGCGAGCATGCCAAACAGGGCGGATTCCCGGCCAACAGCGTGGCCGAGGTTAAGCACGTGATCGATCCGACCTCGGCTGAAACCTAACCATTCCCTAAAGACCGAGGCCCCCGTCGACGACCAGGACCTGGCCGGTAATGAATTGCGGGGCGGTGGCGAAAAATAATACCGCGTCGGCAATCTCGTCGGCCCGCCCATTTCGTCGCATAGGAGTCTGTTTGGCCATGCGTCGCATGAATGCGCCAGCCGACCGTTCTCCCAGATCGATCATCCCGGGAGCGACGGCGTTGACTGCGATCTCCGGTGCCAGAGCCTTGGCCATCACTTTTGTCAACATGTGCAAGGCGGCTTTCGATGAGCAGTAATGCGCATTCGTTGCCCAAGGCCGCAGGCCGCCTAGCGATCCCATGTTGATGACTCTTGCCTGGACGGCGCCCCTGTGCCCAGACGGCGCGTTGTCGCGCTTTCTGCGCATCCACTTCAGCGCTTCGCGGGTCACCAGAAAGGGGCCGCGGGTGTTGGACGCGAAGATGGCATCCCATTGGCGGGTGGTGAGCTTTTCGAACTCCACCGATTCGTAGTTCGCCGCGTTGTTGACGAGAACGTCGATGCGGCCTAGTTCGCGGCCGGCGTCCTTCATCATGGTCCGAACACTGGCGTGGTCGGTCACATCGCAGCGCAGCGCGAAGGCCCTCACGCCGAGTCCCGACAAATCGACGACCGTCTCACGAGCTTCGCGCGCCGAGTCCCTAAAGGTGATTGCGACGTCCGCGCCCGCGGCGGCCAGCGCCAGAGCTGAGGCTCGTCCCAGTCGACGCGCGCCACCGGTGATCAGCGCAGTTTTGCCGTGAAGAGTCTTTGCGTGCAGAGCTTGCATGCAGGGATTCTACCGCCTCGCTCCCCGTGGCTGCCTGCAGCAGGGGTTGGCGAAGCTGGTTTGCCTGAAGGAAGCGGGGGGGGTTCATTCGCGCATGGGAGGGATCACTGGTCCGGCCATCAGACCTTCCAATACGAAACCCGGCTCGTCCCTCATTTATCTTGATTTACTGGAAAGATGGGATTTCTCGGCGTTAGAATCTGCTCCGCATGCCAGATGCCCGCACGGTCGTGGTGTACTCCCGCAAGGGATGTCATTTGTGTGAAGTGGTGAAAGAGAGCCTGTCGAAGCTTTCCCGACGCGGAGGATTCACGTGGCAAGAAGTCGACGTCGATTCAGACACGGAGCTTCGGCGTCAGTTCAACGACGAGGTTCCCGTGGTCTTCATCGACGGACGCAAGGCCTTCAAGTACAGAATGGACGAACAGGAATTTCTGCGGAAGCTGGCCAGCTAGTTCTGGTTCATTCCATACTGTTGCGTTAGAATCCGGCTCGTTCCATTACAATCTGTCCCGGCATGCTGCGTACCGAACTCTACGCTGATCCCCACAACATTTTTCTACATGATGCTGTGCTGGACTCCTGTCGCCGCAATGCGGCAAAGACCGCCTTGGTGGATACCTCTTGCGGACGTCGCCTGACTTACGCCGAATACGGGGCGATCGTCGAGTCCGTGGCCCGTGGACTGGCGGCGACGGGCATCCGGCCCGGCGAGGTCGTCGCAATCTTCCTCGCGAACTCGTGGGAGTTTTGTGCTGCATTTCACGCCGCTATGCTGGCCGGGGCGGTTCCTACGCTGCTCAACCCGACCTGCCGCGAGCGCGAACTACGCTATCAACTCGAAAATTCCGGCGCAGTGCTGCTGATTACAGATGGCGGAAATATTGAGGGCATCAATCTCGGAGAATTGCCGCATCTGCGCCGCGTCTACACGACGCGTCAACCGGCATCGGGCTCCGAGCCTTTCGTTAGTTTGCTGCGTCCCGTGACCGCAGTCCAGCACAAGCCAGATCAGTCTTCCGAACAGATTCTTGCGGCTCTTCCCTACTCGAGCGGCACGACCGGATTGCCCAAGGGGGTGATGCTTTCGCACTACAATCTGGTCGCGAACGTGTATCAATACCTTGGCCCCAATGCCACCAAAACCAACGGCACAGACACCATTTTGTGTTGCCTTCCCCTCTATCACATCTACGGTCTGAATGTGATTCTCAATCCCACGCTGATTCTGGGTGCAAAGCTTGTTCTGATGCCGCGCTTCAATGTGGAGATTCTATCGCAGCTCCTCCTCGACGAAGCGGTGACGATGATGCCGCTGGTCCCGCCTGCAATCAACGCGCTGTGTCTGGCGGCTGAAGCCGGACAGTTTCCTCGCGACCATCAGGTCCACTGGGTGAAATCCGGAGCCGCGCCTCTCGCTCCCGATCTTCCGCGCCGCTTTACGGCTCTTACTAACATTTTGCTCTGCCAGGGCTATGGCATGACCGAAGCCTCGCCCGTCACGCACGTGGGCTTCCTCGAACCAGAGCTTTATCGACCAGACTCGATCGGCCATCCCCTTGCTAAAACCGACTGCCGCGTGCTAATCGAGACCGAGATCGATGCTGGCGACACTGCCGACAAAATGACGGAAGCACCTTCTGGGGAGCCCGGTGAACTTGTGATGCGAGGTCCGCAGTTCATGTTGGGGTACTGGAAGGAGCCGCAGGCCACTGCCACTGTATTGCGCGACGGTTGGTATTGGTCCGGAGATATCGTTACGCGCGACCGCGAAGGCTTCTACCGCGTGGTCGACCGCCGCAAGGAAATGATCAAGTACAAGGGATTTCCCGTGGCGCCCGCCGAGGTCGAAGCCGTGTTGCTAGAACACCCCGCGGTAAAAGAGTGTGGAGTGGTCGGACGTTGTGACGCCGCAGCCGGAGAGATTCCGGTCGCCTTCGTCGCCTTGCGCGATGGATTTGTGAAGAGCCCCAAGCTTGAACAGGAACTCTGCTCGTTTGTTGCGGACCGCCTGGCTCGCTACAAACAACCGCGCGAGGTTCATTTTGTAGACGCCGTTCCTAAGACTGCTTCGGGGAAAATTCTGCGCGGTGAATTGAGGAAAGCTTTCGCCTGATTCGTTATGCGCATTCTGCTGATTGGCGGGAATGGCTTCATCGGGCGGTTCGTGGTGGCCGCACTCCAGCAGCAAGAACACGCAGTGGCGGTGTTTCATCGCGGCACCTCGGCTCTACCGGCGGGGGTGGACGAGATTCGAGGCGATCGTAACCATCTCAACGCCAGCGCTGACGAGCTGAAGCGCTTTGTTCCCGATGTCGTGATTGATTTCGTGATCAGTTCGGGAAGGCAGGCGGAAGAGCTGATAAACACTTTCCGGGGCGCGACCGGACGCGTCGTCATGCTGAGCAGCATCGACGTGTACCGCGCGGTGGCCCTTTCCTACGGCACGGAAACTGGGCCGCTACAAGAGGTACCGCTCACCGAAGAGTCGGAACTGCGGCGCAGTCCGCATCCCTACCCAGCCGAGAGCATGCCGTTCATGCGCAAGATTTTCCCCTGGGTAACCGACGATTACGACAAGATCCCGGCCGAGCGCGTAGTGATGAACGACCATGAACTCCCTGGCACGGTGCTGCGGTTGCCCATGGTGTATGGCCCCGGCGATCGGCTGCGTCGTTTCTATCCCGTCGTGAAACGCATTGTCGATGGAAGGCGCCACATCATCTTCGCCGACACGCTGGCGGCGTGGTGCTCGCCGCGGGGCTACGTGGAGAATGCGGCTGCCGCCATCGCGCTGGCGGCCACCGATGAACGCGCCGCGCGACGTATCTTCAACGTGTGCGAAGAGCCACCGTTCAGCGAGTTGGAATGGGCGCGGAAGATCGCTAAGCAAATGGGTTGGGACGGGGAGTTCGTCGTCCTGCCGGTGGAGCGGACGCCGCCCCATTTGCTAAACCCCGGCAACGCCGCACAGCATTGGGCAGCGAGTTCGGCGCGTATCCGCCGCGAACTAAGCTACGCGGAACCGGTAGCGGTTGAGGAGGCGATCCGGCGGACGGTACTCTGGGAGCGGGAAAATCCGCCAGCCGAAGCATTGCCGGCGCAGTTCGATTACGCGGCGGAAGATGCGGCTGTTAAAGTCCACTAAGCAAGAAGAAGTGACAAGGTTTTGACAATTTTCTGACATTCCCCGCCCCGCTTCCTCACAAACTGCTTTCCGGCACGCTCACGGCGTAGTTTCATCGAGCGCGTGTGCCCCGCAAAATGACCAGCCCAAGACCGCTGTTCGCGGGATGGCAGCGCGGAAACCTTCATGTCCAACCGGGTTGGCATGGCCACAGGAGGAATTGTCATGCGTTTCTCTCAAGTCAAAGCATCGGTTTGCGCAGCCCTGATTCTCGCCGTCGGTGCGCTCTCCGCGCGGGCCCAAGAAAATCATTCGAGCACCCAGCCGCACATTTCGGTCATCGCCTCCACCGTTCCCGCCAACGGGGACGTAAACCCCTATGGCATTGCTCGCGTTCCACAAAGCTCCGGATCCTTGCACCAAGGAAGCATCCTGGTCAGCAATTTCAACAGCCGCGCGAACCTCCAGGGTACTGGCACGACCATCGTACAGATTGCCCCAAACGGCGCGACCAGCCTCTTTGCGCACATCGACGCCAGCACTTTGCCAGGTCCGTGCCCCGGAGGCGTTGGATTGACGACCGCGTTAGCAGTTCTGCGCAGAGGATGGGTCATCGTGGGCAGCTTGCCGACCAGCGACGGGACAGCCGCCACGGCGCAGGCGGGATGCTTGATCGTGCTCGACCACCATGGCAAAGTGGCTGAGACCTTTTATGGTTCGCTCATTAATGGTCCTTGGGATATGACAGCGTGGGACGCGGACAGCTTCGCAGATCTGTTCGTCACCAACGTGCTGAACGGAAGCGTGGCAGCCAGAGGCAAGGTTGTACACCAGGGAACCGTGGTTCGCCTGGCACTCGATGTTACCTACAATTCGGCGCCCTCTTTGCAGTCGATCACTGTAATTGGATCCGGCTTTCCCGAGCGGACCGATCCGGCCGCGCTCGTGATCGGACCAACCGGGTTGGGCCTAGATGCCAGTGCAAACCTTCTCTACGTGGCCGACAGTCTCAGTAATCGCATTACGGCCATTCCGGACCCGGTGTTCCGCGACACGTCGGCCGGAATCGGAGCAACGGTCACGCAAGGAGAGAGTCTCAACGATCCTCTCGGCCTGACTGTCGCGCATAACGGCAATATCCTGACGGTCAACGGCAACGATGGCCGTCTGGTGGAAACCACGCCCAACGGTGACCAAATCCACACGGCGCTGCTAGACAGCACTGGTAATCCGCCCGGAGCCGGAGCTTTGTTCGGGTTGATTGATGTGAATGGCGTCGGCATATACTACGTTGACGATGCCAGCAACACTTTGAATCTCTTCCACTGAGAACGGCGACGGAATCGAAGCGCGCGCCCCACCTTCTCGCAGATTCAGCGAATGGTGGGGCTTTTGACTTACGAAAGTAGTTTCGCGGTGACTGCAACTGCTCGACCGTCGCCCGGTTTTCGACCTCGGTCTTGTGGCTGGGTCAATGCCGTTAACTTGGGCTCGGCAACTTGGGCTCGGCCTTTCCGCAATTGCGAGAGCGTTCAGTTACGGAAGCCGGGCAGGCATCAGGCATGCACTTCTGTGCAGTTGACCGCCTATTTGCTCCCGTCTAGATCTAGATTCTCCTGAGGGTTGAGAACCGGATGGGATTGCGGAGAGCCGAACCGGCTCTGCGCGATTCGAGGCGAGCCTTCGAACTGGCCTAAGGAGTGGCCTCCGTTTTCCCGGATAGTTTCGCGGTGACCAGGAAGCTCCAGATCACTTCATTGGCATTCAGATCCTGGCTGGTTTTCCCAATCGTCTTCTCCACTTCGTACTGCTCTCCGCCGGGCCACGTGTTGCCGGCGCCCTTCACGCTGTAAAGGACAACTTTCGCGTTCTGCTGGCAATTGTTGTAAGTATCGACTTTGGTTTCCATGCCGCCTTTGGCTTTCTCCGCTAGTTTGCTCTTTTCCGGCTTCTCCTCGCAGCGGTCGATTTTTGCCCACGCCTTGGCGCTATCTTCCACCGAAACGGTAGAAAGGCTCAGGTTGTGCTCGGTACCACCGCCGTAAGGCACGACCGGGTCCGCAGTACCGTTGATCATCACGAGCGGCACTGGACGCGAAGGCAGACAGATCATCGTCTTCGGCATGGCCGCGCCAACTGCGGCAATCCCTGCTATTCTGTCGCCCAAAGCGCACCCCATACGCAGGCTCATGAAACCGCCTTCGGACAGGCCCGCCGCATAAATTCGCGACGCGTCCACAGAAAACTTGGTGTTGAGCTGATCGAGCATGAGGTTGAAGAACGCAATGTCATCGGCAGGCGTTGCTCTTTTTTCCTCGCTCGGGGAACCGCCCTGGGGCGGTTGTTGACCTCCTCCGCCCGGGTAGCCGCCGCCCCCTCTGGGATAGCCACCGCCGCCTCCCGGATAACCACCGCCTCCCGGGTAGCCTCCGCGTCCCCGCCGCCCGGAGCCCATGGCTGTCGGTCCGCGCTCTTGCGCGCGAACTCCAACATTCCACCGTCCGTGCAGTGCCAAGGGATAGACTGCAACAACGCCGTCTTTATCCGCCAGTTCGTTGAACCGGGTCAGCCGCTCAATGTCTGCTGGATCCTGATTCATGCCATGCAGCAGGATCATCACCGGATAGTGATGCTGCGGATCATAGCCTTTCGGCAACCGAACCAGGAAGTTGCGGTCCACATCATCGACCGTGACCTTTTCCGTTGTTTCCTGAGCCCAGAGAGCCTGAGCAGCAAACAGCAGCGCCAGGCAGGCAGTCACCATCGGCAAGCCCATGAGGTAAGAATTTCGAGGTTTCATTTTTCTCCACAACCGCGACCCGGCGCATTCCAGGCAGACAAATCTACTTCCTTGGAAGCATCCGGTCTGCAACGAGTTGGCCGCAATGGAACTTTCCTTGGATGGCCAGCGTATCTTTATTTCGAGAGCGGCTCTGAGAGCGGCATCGAAAGCAGTCCTTGAAGACCATTTCAGCTCTGCCAAGCGCTTCTGACGTCATTGAAGCCGACGGGAAGGACAAATACCATGAACGGACTCACCGGACTCGCAGCGGTCGTCATGATTTTCGGAATGCCCACCGCCGTGTTGGGAATGTACACCTTTTATCGCGTGCGCAAACTGCGCACCGAGGAGCGATTGGCCGCGATGCAGCGCGGAGTTAGCGTACCGATCGAGCCTGATCTTACCGAGGCAGCCCACTCCCGGCGCGCGGGAATTTTGCTCATCGCCGGCGGGGTTGGCTACATGCTGGCTTTCACCATTATGGCGCGGGTCGAACCGGATGCCCTGATTGCCGCCGCCTTCGGCGCTATCCCGTTCACGCTGGGCCTGGGATACTTGCTGGACTCGACGCTGATTCGACGCGATGCTCGCGCTTCCTAAGTTTCGCAGGTTCTCAGGGAGTGTCGAGCGAGGAATCACCTGATCCCGGCTTTGTTCTGCTGACTTCGGCCAGGGCGCAGCAGGTCCTTTTTCACTCCCCGGTCAGAAACTTGAACTGCGCCTCGGTCAGCGGAACCACGCTCAGTCTTCCCTGCCGTGTCAGTGGAGACTCGGTGAATAATTTGTTTGCCTTGGCCTCTGCCAGTGTCACCGGCTTCGGATTCGCTTTACCGACTTTGATCTTCACTTGTGGATTTTTTGCGTCGGACGCATCCACGGAAACCACGGCCGCCGTCCCGACCGCGCTCTTCTCATCGCCGGTGTGATAAATGACCAGGCGATCTCCCGGCTTCATTCCGCGCAGATTCTTCAGAGCTACGGGATTCGAAACTCCATCCCAGATGGTGGTTTTCTCCCGCTCGAGATCCCCAAAGGAATACGTTGAGGGTTCGGTTTTCAGTAAGTAGTCCATGGGTATCCTTCAATCGTCAAAAAATTTTCTTTGCGTTCTTCGCGAAAACCTTAACGAGCTTGGCGGTCAAAAACTTCAACGCAAAGGTCGCGAAGAAAAGCTGCCCGGAATGGCCTGGAGCTGTGACCGAGCGGTGTCGATCGCATGATTCTGCCAAAACCAATGAGGCTCGGCGGGCCCGGTGTTAGTTCGGCTTCTTGTTTGGATCCGGAGGCGGGGCCTCTGGTTTCGGCGGAGCGCTCGCGTCCTTCGCGTGATCGTCATACACCGAATATTGACCTTGCGGCCGTTTCAGCTTGATCGTGATCTCCGTCTTTGCCTTCTGGACATCGTAGTCTTCGCCAAACGTCTGAAATCCCTGGGCCAGCACCTGAACCCGGAGCATGCCGTACGGGATGCCGTCAAAATCCGCCTTGCCTTCCGGATTCGTCTTTAACTCCATGTCTCCGCGTTGCTGTTTGCCCCGGGCATCCACAGCGTGCATGATCACCGCCGCATTCCGCACGGGCTTGCCATTGTCGTCTTTGATTACGAGGAAGTAGATAAATGATGTGGGCTCGTTGTCCTTATCTTTTTGCCCGAAAGCTGCGCTCGAGGTCGCCAGCAACGCCAGCGCAACGCCAATCCCCAAAATCTTCTTCATACGAGCCATTTTATGCAGCCGCGCGCTTCCTGTCATCTGCGATCCGACCGCCGAAAGCGGTCGAGTCCGCCATCCGATGCATGATGTCAGACGGCGTCGTCTTTTCTGGTCTCGCTCTTTTACAATGCCGAAGTGAGGTCTTGGGACACAATCATTATTGGCGGAGGCATCATTGGCCTCTCGCTTTCCATCGCGCTTCGCAAAAGAGGCGGCACAGTTTTGGTGGTTGAGCGCGGGGAGCCTGGCCGCGAAGCGTCCTACGCCGCAGGAGGCATGCTCGTCGAAAACGGCTTGGAAACGCCTGCAGTGCTGCAACCCCTTGCGACGGCCAGTGCACGCATGTATCCCGAGTTTGCCCACGAGTTAGAAGTTGAATCGGACACGAAAGTCGATCTGCGCGATCAGGGCACGATCGTATTCCCTCCTACCGGCCACGAGAAAGCGATGGGGACCCCGCTGACCGCAGAGAAACTGGCGACGCTCGAACCGTCGCTCGATCATGGCAGCCGCCCGTGCTTTTGTCTGAAAGAGCGCAGCGTCGATCCCCGCGCGCTCACGGCCGCCGCACTAAAAACAGCGAAGAATCGTGGCGTGGATTTTTCTTCGGGCGATACCGTTACG